>JAEIGA010009260.1_pt1 | contig 14897 bp, 12 predicted proteins | sample 9270691 | NCBI WGS metagenome assembly JAEIGA01 (sample SAMN17057246, study PRJNA624740) | gut metagenome | biome: biome; isolation source: fecal sample | host: Bos grunniens | place: China: Xizang | collected 2019
CCTGAAAAATCAATGATAATAGCATCACGACGCATATCAATAACTTCAATAAAGCCTATATCACCGTTAAATATTCCATCACCCTCATCATCACGTGATTCCCAATGAATATTATAGTTATTTTTCGTTTGCATAACCTTATCACCCTCACGGAAAAGACGATAACCTGTGTTATGCTCTCTTTTATCCTTTGAAGGTGGATTAATAGCCTCTTGCAAAACAGCATTAAGATTAAATGTACCCGTGTCACCTTTTTTAGAAGGACAAAGCACCTGAATCTGTGACATAGGGTCAAATGAGTACGCATTTGGAAGACGAGTTGTTGTAAGCTCTTTAATTGTTCTGACAGCATCTAACGGGAAATTTCGTTGAAGCAAATAGAAATCTCCATCCTTATTATCTGTCTGAATTTTGTCACCATTAACAATAGCGTGAGCATTTTTGACAATATTGCTTTCCATTGACTGACGGAAAATTTCTTTCAACTGAACTACAGGAATAAGACCACTTTCAATTAAATCCTTAAGAACATTTCCAGGACTTACTGACGGAAGCTGGTCACTGTCACCAACCATAATGAGTCTGCAACCAAATGGAAGTGCTTCTAAAAGACTTGAGAAAAGGAATATATCAACCATTGACATTTCGTCAACGATAATCGCCTGACAATCAAGTGGATTACGAAGATTTCGCTTAAAAACAGGCTTATCACCCTCTCCCCATTCAACCTCAAGAAGTCTGTGAATTGTGGTTGCAGTCCTACCTGTGGTTTCTGTCATTCTCTGTGCAGCACGACCTGTTGGAGCACAAAGAGCAATATCTAGAAAATCCTTTTCAAACATATTGATAATTCCGTTAAGAGTTGTTGTTTTACCTGTACCGGGACCACCGGTAAGAATCAAAACACCCTTATTAACTGCAGTTATAATTGCTTCTTTTTGCAATTCTGCAAATTCAATATTACAGGATTTTTCTATTTTTCCGATATGTGAAGCCACATCAATAGGATTTTCAGGTGGGAATTTAAGTAACACCTTAAGTCTGTTAGCAATTCCCTTTTCAGCGTGAAATGCTTCAGGCAAAAAGATAAAGTCTTTATCGTTAATTTTTTCAATAATTACTCTGTTTGTTTTCTGAAGATTATCTATTGAAATTTCAATATTTTCTCTTGATTCGTTAAGCAGGCTTCCTGATGGTGTAAAAATCTTTTCAAGTGGAAGACAAGTGTGACCATTGTTATAATTATGCCTAATAACGTAGAGAATTCCTGCCTCTATACGATATTTCGATTCAGGCTTTTGTGGTAATAATTCAGAAATCTGCTCAGCACGTTCAAAGGAAATTCTATTTTCGCCTTCACAAAGTATGTAAGGATTACTTTCAATCATTTCAACTGCACTGTTACCGAATTTATCATAAGCCATAAGACATTCATTTGTATTAAGTCCATATTTTGAAAGATTAATGATAAGTAATCTTGTTGATGACTGACGCTTATATTCCTTACCTATTTTCTTTGCTTTTTCAAGAGAAATCCCCTTAATTTCAGCAAGTCTTTCAGGATCATTTTCAAGAATTTGGAAGGTCTTTTCCTGAAATTTATCAATGATTTTCAACGCAGTTGATTCTCTTATACCTTTTATAACACCGCTCGCAAGGTAATGGTATAAATCCTCAACAGTTTCAGGCAAAAGTGCATTACAGAAGTCAGCCTTAAACTGCCTTCCGTAAAGTGAATGATATACATAATCACCGACTAATTCAACCTTGTCACCCAATTTCAAATCAGGTGCAGTACCCACAACCGTAATTTCTTCATCACCCGTATCAATGCTGAAAACAGTATAACCGTTTGAATCGTTACGATAGGTTATATCTGTCACATTTCCCTTTAACTTTATTTTAGTTTCAAACTCTTCCATCAAAATAATCCTTTAAATAATCGTTTTTAACGTAATAAATACCATTACATTCCTTGCAGATTTCTAATAATTCCTGCTTTTCACTATCATCAATACCGTAATCAAGAATCACAATTTTGCTGTGAATATCTTCACCTAAAATGCTTAATCGCATTCGCATACCGTAGGCTTTTTTGCGAATATCTGTTGACGAGTTATCGCAAGGAATAATCAAATAATAATCATCTTTTTGCTTCGGTACTAATAATTTTAACATAATCATATAGCAAAATGCAACAGTTCCGAAAAGTATAAGTAAAACAAAAACAGACCATATAATTGATTCAAGCATAAAATCACCTCATCACATTATATGGTCCTTAATTTATTCTGTTAAATTTTATCTGCTGTTTCCAACCTCAACTATTGAGAAATAGAAATCATCATAGGTTGTAGGATAATCTCTTGTACCACAGAAATCGAAATGGTCAGTACCCTCCAAAGTTTTCATATAGTACCATCTACCTGGTTCAATAGTTTCACCATTAGCAATACTTTCCTCATAACTTTTTGCAGTTTCGGCATCACATTCAGGATAAAGTGCACTTGCAAGTGGTACTATGCCATCGTGTGTAGCCCAATTACCTTCAATAGTAACGCCATCATAAGTCTTTCCTTCTGAAAGAAGCATCATACCTGATGAAATATAGAAAATTGGAGTAACTGTTATATTAATCACCTGTGGGCCACCAATATAAAGCTCATCTGTTGCATCAGTACTGTATGAATAATAATATGTATTAGGTGAAAGCTTAATCTTTTCGTTAAGTTCCCTTGCACCTCTGATAGTCAAATCATAATAACAGTTATCTTCAGCATAATAATACTCAGTAACACTTCTCATATTGATATTTACTCTGCTTTCACCCTGAGCAGGTGTAAGACCAAAATGACTCATCTGAAGTGAGAAAACAAGGAAATTATTTCCAAGTGTTGAGCCGATTACATTGTAAAGGAAGCAAACTCCGTAAAGTGGATAACCTGGGTCATAAAGGATATTTGCAACCTGTGTACCATTGTGAGGGCTTGAAAGAGTGCTACAAGAATGAACGCTATCGTGACCGCCTTTGAATAATGGGCTTATATCATCACCTGAAACGGCTTTTTCCTCTTCACATCCGAAAGTCATAAGAGAAGTAAAAAGTCTTATTGTTTCGCCACCGAATGAATGACCAACAAGGTTAATTTTATCCTGAGGATTCCAAGTTTCACCCATAAGCGGATGTCCTTCATAAGAAAATCCGTATCTGTCGTGATTATGTGCCTTTGAGTGTGCTTCACCATAGTCAACAACTGTACCTGTAAGTTGAGCATAAAGCTCACACGCTCTGTCCCATGCACTATTGAGAGGTCCAACCTCAGCAGCGTAAGCTTCAACGCCCTGTTCATTGAGCATCTTCACAAAATCGGTATCGGAAAGAGAAAGACCACCACCCCAATATGGTGATAATTTATAGAACTGATTTGATGGACCCCAACCACCCATACCGTGAACGAAAACATATGGATAATCTGTTACAAAGTTGTTTTTTTCTACTGGTCTTACCTGTAAATCATCGCCTGAATTTGTACAGGCAGATACAGGAATAACTGCTATTGAAAACATAATAGCAATTGTTAAAACAGCAATTATCAATTTTTTCATAATAATCATCCTTTCATATTTATATTTTAAAAATCTTTTATTGGTTTGTCAACAACATTATTATATTAAACAACAAAAATAATGAAAATGTTGTTTAATAAAAAACAGAGTACATAAGCACTCTGTTATAAAAATGAGTAAATCTGTAAGCCGAGTTCTGTCGTTTAAGGCAATTATCTATCTGCGACACATATTGCTATGAGCCTGAAGCCATCTTTTGGAGTATCTGCCCAGCTGACAACTCCGGTCGATGTTGCATCGGGTAGGGTTTGCTCGGCCGTTACATCTCTGCAACGCCGGTGAGCTCTTACCTCACCTTTCCACCCTTACCGTTAAAAACGGCGGTTATTCTCTATGCACTTTCCCTAAGGTCACCCTCGGCGGCCGTTAGCCGTTACCCTGCTGTATGATGCTCGGACTTTCCTCACAGACAAAAGTCTGCGCAACTGCCCAATTTACTCATTAATTATTAAATTGTAACACCGTCTTTTTTAGTTTGTGTAATTTTATTACCGTCAACCATATAGACGTTTTTAGAAATATCCATCATAGGCTTATCTGCCATTGAATCAGTATAAAAATCATCAATAGTAACATCACCATAAACTGAACGGAATACCTCTAACTTATGCTCCTTATAACAAATACTGTTGATTTCACCTTTAATAGGGTCTATGTCGGAGCCTATGTAGTGCTTTATTTCTATTCTGTCACAGATAATTTTGAGTAAGCAATAAGGACAACCTGATACAACAATATCATCCTCATGTTGAATATCAAAATAAATCTGCTTAACCTTATGTTGATTTAAGTCCCAGAATTTTTCAAATTCATCATAGATATTTTCGTATTTCTGACAATACTCCTTGAAGGCAGCACCATAACTAGCCATTGCTTCTTCAACGGTAATTTTATCAAACTTATATCGGATAAAATCCTTAATAAATTTCGGTGCAAATCTTATAATGGTCTTAAAATCCTTCTTTAAAAAGTAAAGAAAAATATCCATTATACTTTCGCCATCATAAATTGTATTGTCAAAGTCAAATACTCTCATAGTTTAAAAACCTCGTGATGAGCCACCGCCACCAAAGGAGCCTCCACCACCTCGGAAGCCACCGCCTCCGCCGGAGAACCCCCCTCGTGAGCCACCTGAAAAACCACCGTAGAATGTTGTACCACGATAACTTCTTCCACCGGAGAATGTTCCACCACCGAAGTCAGAATCATCCGAGCCTCCACCTGCATGCTTATTGATAAAAATAATGAGCGAAACCAATACAAGTGCAGTTACAAAAAGCACTATACTTCCAAAAGCATCACTATCACCTAAATCATCTGAATAATGATAATCATAATCATCATAAGTAATCTGATAATTCGGATTAAGCTCCACGCCATATTCGGTGCATACGTCACCTACTATCGCCTTATAAGCCTCAATAAGTCCTGTTGAAAAATCGTCGTTAACAAGATACGGAATAGCGTAATTGTCAAGTATTCTGCCTGTTCCTGCGTCTGTTAAACAGCCTTCAAGTCCGTAACCTACCTGAATTGTAACCTCTCTATCACTTACGGATAGTAAAAGTACAACACCATTACTGGTTTCCTTACTTCCTACTCCCCATTCACGACCTAATTCGAGAGCATAGTCATTCACTTCATATCCGTCAAGTGAATCAACTGTTACGACGACAATCTGTGCTGAAGTTTGTGAATACAAATCAGCACCGATTTTCATAATTTCTTGTTCATCTTCTTCATTTATAACATCAGCAAAGTCATTGACGAAGAAATCACTTGTAGGTTCAGGAATATTGATAGCAAAAGAAGAAAAAGACAGAGATAAAACTAAAATCAGAATACTGACAAATGTAAATACCTTTTTCATATCTTCAACAATTATTCAAAATCAACTGTAGGAACAGTCTGTGATTCTTCTGTTGCTTCAAAAAGGTCAACCTTTTCAAAACCAAGCATACCTGCAAAAATTACTGTAGGGAATTTCTTGATTAAAGTATTATACTCAGTTGCAATATCATTGTAATCCTTACGAGCGACAGAAATTCTATTTTCAGTACCTTCAAGCTGGTCCTGTAAAGCAATAAAATTCGCATCAGCATTAAGCTCAGGATAATTTTCAACAACAACCAAAAGTCTTGAAAGGGCTGATTCAAAGCTTGCATTAGCATCAGTATATTCTTCAGGTGTTGATGCAGATTTAAGCATTGTACGAGCCTCAGCAAGTGCTGTATAAACACCTTCTTCGTGTGCAGCGTATCCCTTAACTGTATTTACAAGGTTAGGAATTAAATCTGCTCTACGCTGAAGCTGAACCTGAATCTGAGCATCTGCATTTTCAACATTTGCCTGTTTTTCAACAAGTCCATTGTAAGATGAAACTAAACTACCACCAAGAATTGCGATAACTGCAACAATTGCAATTACAATAATTAAGCCTTTTTTCATTTAAAATCATCCTTTCAGTTTAACATTATTAAAATTAGTCATCAAATCCGTTTGGATTATTACTCTGCCAACGCCATGAATCCTCGCACATTTCAACAAGGTCTCTTTCAGCCTTCCAGCCAAGCTCATTAAGAGCCTTAGAAGCATCGGAATAGCATACATCAAGGTCGCCGGGACGACGGTCAACTATTTTATATTCAATCTTCTGTCCTGAAGCCTGCTGGAATGCATTAACAATATCAAGAACGCTATATCCGTTACCTGTACCAAGGTTATAAACGTTAACCTTTGGTTCATCCTTAAGGATTTTATCAACAGCCTTAACATGGCCAAGTGCCAAGTCAACAACGTGAATATAATCACGAACACCTGTACCATCGTGAGTATCATAATCGTCACCAAAAACGTTAAGATATGGCAATTTACCGATAGCAACCTGTGTGATATATGGCATAAGGTTGTTTGGTATACCATTTGGATTTTCACCGATACGACCACTCTTATGAGCACCAATTGGGTTGAAATAACGAAGAAGTGTTACTGCCCAATCCTTATCTGCCTTATGGAAGTCATCGAGAATAATCTCAATCATATATTTTGTTGTACCATAAGGATTTGTAGTACCACCTGTTTTCATATCTTCCTTTAATGGAGAGATATTTGCACTACCATAAACAGTTGCTGATGAGCTGAAAACAATTTTCTTACAATTATATTCAGCCATAACCTCGCAAAGTGCTAATGTACCACCGATGTTATTATCGTAATACATCAATGGCTCACGACAGCTTTCACCAACAGCCTTAAGTCCTGCAAAATGAATACAAGCATCAATTTTATGATTTTCAAATACCTTACGCATATTCTCCTTATCACGAATGTCATAAGGATAGAAAGTAAAATCCTTACCTGTCAATTCCTTTACTCTGTCAAGAGATTTTTCGCTTGAATTGTAAAGATTATCAACAATAACAATTTCATAACCTGCATTTAAAAGCTCAACACAAGTGTGAGAACCAATAAAACCTGCGCCACCTGTAACTAAAATACTCATACACCCATCTCCTTAGCTATTACAGTACCTTCGTAATATTTTCCAAGAATTAATTTATAACCATTGCCTTCAGAAGCAAGAAGCTTCGCTGTATTAAGACTCATACCAACGCCGTAACCCTGACCATATGAAGTAATAATAAATCTTGAAAGTGCTTCATCATATGTAATTGAGAAGCAAAGTGAAGGCAAATCAACAGGATTCATAATGTTAATTCTGAAGTCGATACCTGTCATTTCAACACCATTGAATGATACAGATGTTACGTAACCTACATTTTCTGAAATTGAAGCATCATGTGATTTAACAACAACCCATTCAGCAGGATTTTCAGAAAGAGTTGCTGTACCGTTATTCTTAAGTAAAATTGCTTTCATTTCATCTACTGAATAGATTTTTTCAGAAATAAAATCTCTTGCAGTATCTTCCTTTGCATTATCAATCACAACACTCTTAAGATAAGGCAATTTAGCTGACATATCAAAAGGTACACCAGCAGAAAGGTTATGATAAACAGGAAGTGCAAGTGCTCCATTAAATGTAAGATATTCACCATAAACATCTTCAACAGCATCCATAACAACACTATTATATGTTTCAGAAATTCTTACGCCATCAATAACATAGTCATTTCCAAGGAATTTAAGACAAGTATAGGCAGCAACAGTCTGTGCCTTAACAGCTTCAAGTCTGTAGCCTGAACCTAATTCAGCAGTTAAAAGTCTTGCAAGAGCCTCTTTAGGCTCGATTTTTTCGCCATTTACAGTAATAAATTCAGGTTTAGAGGATGGTTGTGCCATTTTAGCTGAAATTTCTGACTCATCCATACTCATAATCTGAGCAACAAGATAATCTGATAATTTCATAAGATTTGGATTGTATGGCTGAACAGGAATTTCCTCAGTAGTAGTTTCTGTTGGTGGAGGTGATGTTGTTGAAATAGAATCAGTTGAAGCTTCCTTATTGAAGATTGAACCGAGCATATCAGCTATACCACTACTATTCTTATTCTGAGAAAGAATACCAATTACGGCACAAAGAACAACTGCTATACCAACAATAATAGCAAGAATTGCTAATGGCTTTTTATTAACAATCTTTTTATCTTCCTCTGTAATAGCATTGTCATCAGTTATTTCAATACCAACACTTCTCTTACCTGCAGCCTTTTCACCAATAAGCTCAATCAATTCAAGTGCAGCACTTTCAACAAGTTCCTGTTCACTTTCATTTTCAGCCTTATAAAGCTTTCTTACAAGTGCAGTATCATCCTTTGAAACAGCAATACAAATGAATTTTGCTTCAGCAGAAGAATAAATATCACTGATACACGCGCCGATATTAGCAGCAGATAAATCAAGACTTGCACGAGCTAACTGTGCAGTATATTCTGTAGGATTTATGTTGCCTTTATCCTCAACATATGGTGTAAAAACGAATGCATTATTAAATCCTTCAACAGAGTTTCCACAGCTTTTAAGAACCTCAGCGTTTCTAGTGCCATTAATAGCAACAAGTGAATTAGATTCAAGAATACTGTTAACTGCAATTGCAACCTTTGCTTGAACTGGTGACAACTCTGGCTTTTCTTCAATAACATCATCAGCAACAAAACGTTTATTTAAAAATGGTACTAACCCATTTCTGAGAATTCCATCAATTCTATCGTTATCAATTGGAAGTAAAACAAGATACTGACTGCCATTTTCCATGACCATACCTGAATACAAGCCGTCTTCACTTACAAAAACAGTTGCTGGTTCAGGGAATGTAGAAAATGCTTTTTTCTTTTTATCGTCAAGCTCTAATGCTTCAATTTTATTAAGAATAGAAGAATTATATACAACGTCTGTTCCAAATGCCTGAATCAAAGCATTTTTAAATTTTAAATAATACTTAGTATCAACAGCAGTAATAATAATTCCGTCTTCATTAAGAGCAGATTGTAAAGCAATAAACAATTCTCTAATGTCTTCAAATTCAACAAATTGACAATCATCAGTATATGGGTTGATGCTGCTTTCTAATCTTGCCTTAAAACGGGAATATGACATACTTTTGTCAATGTTAAGTGATAACACCTTAGTTTTCATATCCAAAAAACCTCTCTTCTTCCCTATTATTTATATATTATTATGCGAATGGATTATAATCCTTGTTATTATACCAAGCCTGGGGATATTTCGGAGCAGAATTCAAAGTAACTGAATCCATATCAATATCCGTTGTTTCATTGTCACGAATCATTCTACCCATAACAACTAATCTTGCACCTTCAAATTCATTTGAATCTGTAACAAGAGTAATTAATTTATCATCAGTCTGTACTGAAATATCAGTATTAAATAAGCTTCTTAATTTAACCTCATTAATATATTCACTGAATTTTCCATCTGATATAAAATCTGTAGTAGCGTAATTGAAGCCACCATCTGATACAGGATTATCAGTTGCTATAAATGCAGCAAACACTTTAAATGTATATGTTTCATAAAGTGTACTGAATTCAATCAATGAAGCATTTTTATAGCCTTCTACTGTTCTATACTGGTCGAGAGTCGCAAACAAAAGATTATTTTGTAAATACGGACCATAAATTACAGTATTATCATCAAGCTCCTGTGTGCTGTTCTTATAATGAAGATAAGGACAACCCGAATTACTTGAATTTTTATAAAAATCTCTTGATGAATAATATTCATTATCAGTGCTCTGTACAATCTGAACATCAAGATTAGTATTATTAATTTTTAACCATCCTACCAAATCCTGATTAACGTAATAAAGATACGCAAAATTCGAATTCATTCCGGAAGGAAAAACTGTACCTGAGCTTTGAGCGTACTGTTCTTCCCATGCTTTAGCATACTTGTTATTTTCAAGCATATCAACAGAAGCAGAACCCGCACCTGATGATGAAGCATTCTGTTGCTCAATAAAAATTCCGGCAATACCTATTGCGCAAGCGATAATAAGTATAATAGAAAAGTCCATTGCAACCTTTCTTATTTTCTCCTTACCGCTGTCGTCCCTGACGGGAACAAAAAACTTAATAAAATCACCCAACATTTCATTGAATGTTTTTACACGCTTTTTATCAGGGAGAATAGGCGTATCAGGAATATCCTGAAGTGGTAAGTCCTCTGCTTCTTTGATAATTGGTATCTCATTAAATGTAAACTGTTCAGTAATATCTATAAATGTAGTACCATTTTCAACAACAGATTTACCCTCACCCGTATATGCCTTATTTGAGTCATCTCCAACAGGTATGTCATTTGTTATTGCATTATCTTTTGTTTCTTCAGTAGAGATTTCATCAATTCCTAATCCCTCACGAAGTTTGTCAAAAGAAAGCATACCGTTATTGTTTTCTTTGTTATTCATTATTTCTCAACTCTATTTGGATAATATGGATTCTTGTAATCATTGATAAATGGATTTTTAATACCATGCTTATCATAATAAATCTGTGGATACTTTGGATTTTCATTAATATATGCCTTTGATGTATCAACTGTAGGGTCTTCACCTGGTCTTACAGCACGAGCAATAATAATGATACCACCTTCAGCACGGTAGTAAGATGAACCACCTGATGTGTAATTATGTGGATATTTTGAATTACCCTTAATATCAAAGTTTCTGACACAAGTCTGTAATGTTAAGAACTTATCGCCTTCTTTAACATCAACACCTGTGTAATATAATGTTCTCTTATTTAATTCCTCAGTATATCTGCTATAGTTAGTGCTTTCAAAGTTATGAGGATAGATATAATTCAATACATATCCGTTATCTTCCTTAGGTAAACGGTTTGTAATCATTACAGCGTAAATTTTCCACTTATAGTATTTCTCAAGAGTATTAAATTCAATAACAGGATGCTCCTTATAGAATTCAATATCCTCATACTGCGCAAGGTCAGAGAAAACTACACCAGCATTGTAATTGTTATGACCATAAATTACAGTGTTTGAATCAAGGTTAAGAGCATCATTATTCTTATCCATAAAGATTGCACCGCAATAATGTTTCTCATGTTCATAATTATGAGTCATATAATATTCATTATCAATTGTCTGAACAACAGGGAAATCGATTCCTGTGCCAGGAACTGTAATCCAACCTACTGTTTCAGGATTAATTGCAAGGTATTCTGAATAGTCAGGTCTTGCTTCAGGCTCAGTTGTTTCTGTAATATCAATTGTTGGGTCAGTGCTTATTGCACCATTGCCCTCGTTATTCTTATCAACAAAGAACTTAACTAAAAGTACTGAAGCAATAACAAGTACAACAGCACAAATAGCAATTATTATCTTTTTTACATTTGCATTGTTTTTCTTTTCCATTGTTTAATCTCCTATCATTTCAATTATCATATTCAAGGCTTCATCGGAAGCACTTGTTCTGTTACTGTTTCGTATATCTTCGGAAAAACTATTGTTAAGTCGTTTAACAACAGTTTCATTTCCATTCGATACTGCTAAAAATATCAAACCAACAGGCTTACTTGTGTTATCGGAATTAGGTCCTGCAATCCCTGATACTGAAACTGCAATATCAGCACCTGAAATTTCCAGAACACCATTTACCATTTCACGAACAGTCTGCTCACTGACTGCACCGAATTGTTCAAGCGTTTCATGTCTTACGCCGAGAACTTTTTGTTTAATTTCATTGCTGTAGCTTACAACTCCACAATTAAAGACAGCTGATGAACCACTTACGTCAGTTATTCTTTTTGCAATGAGTCCTCCTGTACAAGATTCAGCACAAGCTAACACAAGATTATTTTCTGAAAGTTTTCTTACTACTATTTCCTCGAGCTTCATTATTCAACTCCTAAAAGCAGATATTATTGATAGTAACATTGTTTAATGCTCTATCGATAAGTCCCTCAACATCCAATGCCTGTTCAGCAGTTTCAATAATTGAAATCTGTGGTTTTGTTTTAGGATGTTTAGGAGTAAATACTGTACAGCAGTCCTCATAAGGCTCAATTGAAATGTTGAATGTATCAATTTTTCTTGAAACCTTAATAATCTCATCCTTATCAAGACCGATAAGAGGTCTGAAAACAGGCATTCCAACAACTGCATCAGTACAAGCAAGTGCGTTTAATGTTTGACTTGCAACCTGACCAAGACTTTCACCTGTTATGAGGGCTTTAGAATCTTCATTTTCAGCAATACGCTGTGCAATTCTCATCATAAATCTTCTCATAATAAGAGTGAAAAGTTCTTCAGGACATTTATCTCTGATTTCTTCCTGAATTTCAGTAAAACCAACTGTCAAAAGACAAATGTTACCGCTATACTTTGAAACCTTACGAAGAAGGTTATGTACCTTTTCTTCAGACTGAGGTGAAGTGTAAGGAGGAGAAGCAAAATGGATTGCATTAAGCACAAGGCCTCGTTTCGCCATCATATATGCAGCAACAGGACTGTCAATACCACCTGAAATAAGGATTGAAGCCTTACCTGCTGTGCCTGTTGGCATACCACCAGCACCCTTAGTCTGATTTCCACGGATAAAAGCAAATTTTTCTCTGATTTCGATTGTAACAAGAATATCAGGGTTTCTCACGTCAACCTTAAGGTGTGGAAATTTGCTTAAAATCGCTCCGCCGACCTGTGCTGAAAGCTCAGGTGATTTAAGTGGGAATTTCTTATCAGAGCGTTTACCCTCAACCTTAAATGTCTTTGCATCCTTTAACTGGTCTGCAAGGTATATAGGTGCTTGTTCAAGAATCACATCCATATCCTTTTCGACCTGCAAAGCTCTTGAATACGCTGCAATACCGAAAACGCGACTAATTCTGTCACTTACCTCATCCATATCTATGTATTCATCCATTGGGACTACTGATACGGTAGATTGTTCTTTTCGATATTCGAATTCACCAAGAGGCTTAATTCGTTTACGTATGTTTTTTATTAATATATCTTCAAATGTTGAACGGTTTAATCCTTTAAGAGCAAGCTCACCGTTCTTAATAAGTATAATCTCTTTCATATTCATCTCCTGACACGATTAATTGTTTCGATTATTCCATTATACAGCATTTCCATATCATTTTCTGTGGTAAATTTTGACAAGCTTATTCTTATTGCACTGTCAATGCTTTTAGGTGAAACACCCATTGCAGTAAGAACATTACTTCTGTGTCCCTTTGCGCAGGCAGAACCTGCAGAAACATAAATTCCCATAGATGATAATGAGTTGAGCATAACCTGTGACGGTACACCCTCAACAGAAATATTGATAATATAAGGTAACGCATCTTCAGGTGAATTTACATAGACTTTATCAAGTGTACTGATTTTATTTATAAAATAATCTTTTACAACCTGAACATTATGTAAATTCTTTTCAACATTACCTATATCTTTAACTGCTTCACCGAATGCACAGATTGCAGGTATTGATTCAGTTCCTGAAATCAAGCCATTTTCCTGACCTCCACCAACAACATAAGGAAGAATACGGACATTGTTACTAACGAACAATGCACCTGCACCTTTTATGCCATGGATTTTATGAGCGCTCATACTCATAAGGTCAATGCCCAATTTTTTAGGTTTTATTGTGAGCTTACCAAAGCCCTGAACAGCATCACAATGAAAATATGCTTTTGATTTACAATCTTTAATAATACCTTTGATTTTTGAAATATCCTGAATGGAACCAACCTCGTTATTAACAGCCATAATACTTACGAAAATTGTATTACCGTCAACTGCATTTGAAAGCTCATCAAGGTTTATCTTACCACTTGAATCCGGCTTCAGATAAACAACCTCATAGCCCATATCCTCAAGGGTTTCAAAGCATTTAAGTACACTTGGATGCTCAAGCAATGAGACAACGACCTTTTTACCATCACGACGACGAGCTTTTTCAGTACCAAATATTGCTGTATTATTCGCAACTGTTCCACTTGGCGTGAAATACAATTCATTTTGCTCACATCCAAGGAAAGATGAAACTACTCTACGAGCATTATCAAGTTCCTTTTTTGCACTGAACCCACAAGCATGAAGTGAGGATGGATTACCAAAATTTTCGTTCATCATCTGAAGTGCTTTTATAACCGAATTTTCACATGGTTTTGTCGTTGCACTATTGTCAAGATAAACGTTCACATTCTTTGCCCCCATTTTACATACTTAAACATAATAATTATACTACATATTAATCTATTTGGCAAATAAAAATTGCATTTTTTTCCGTATATTTTTAAATTTTATGTGAACAATATTACTAAAATATTAAAGGAGTGCTTTATTTTGGTAAAAAAGCCTTTTCCGACTCGTAAAAAAGCAAGAATCCTGCTTTTTACTTCCACACTTATAGTCGTTTTGTTCATAACGTCAGTTGTCCAAACCGTAAAAGCAAATAAATATGAGCAGGAAGCCACACTTACAAAGCAAATGGCACTATCTGCTCTTGATGAAAATCTCAATAATATATCAACAAATCTCGAAAAAACAATATATGTCAGTACACCTACAATGCTATCTAAATTATCGTCTGAATTGTGGAGAGAGGCATCGGGAGCTAAAATGAATTTATCAATGCTTCCAACAGGTGAAAATACAATCACTAACACATATAAATTTCTATCACAGATTGGCGAATTTGTAATGGCACTTGAAAGGAAAAGTGCCAATGGTGAAAAGCTGACTGACGAAGAGAGAAATCAGCTTATGGAATTATATTCATTCTGTAACAAACTCAACGAGCAAATAGACCAGATGTGTTA
>JAEIGA010009261.1_pt1 | contig 14896 bp, 13 predicted proteins | sample 9270691 | NCBI WGS metagenome assembly JAEIGA01 (sample SAMN17057246, study PRJNA624740) | gut metagenome | biome: biome; isolation source: fecal sample | host: Bos grunniens | place: China: Xizang | collected 2019
CTTCGATATCATTTCAATAAATATGTTCAATTACCGTTGGTAATTGTTTGCGAATTCTTTGAATTCGCAGTCGAAATAAGGCTTTGCCCTATTTCGACATCAACATAGTCATTATAATAACTATGTGCTTAATAACCGTCACACAACCTGCACTCCTGAATAAAATATAGGGAAGTCGAAATTAATTCGGCAAATTCATTTTCAGGAGGATATTTATGGCAGATATTAAACAAAACTGTCCTACCGATTGTACTTCCTTCAAGGAAGCCGTTTGTATTGATGCCGGTAGGGTATACGATTCGTGCTGCGACCGTGACTGTGTCACCGATATGAGGGTATATTTCAGTCCGTCTGACCAGCAGTTAATCAATAATGCATGCAGTGTAAGGCTTAAATCGGCCGAGGTTTTGGATGTAAACATAGATGTAGAGCAGGTTAATTTCAACCGAGGCTTTTATTCCTGCGATTTGACCTTTTTCTTCATAGTGTGTCTTGACGTTTTCTCGGCACCGCATACCTGTCCGGTGACCTTAAAGGGCATCTGTTTCTACAACAAAAAGGCAATTCTTTACGGCAGTGAGGGAAGTGTTAAAACGTTTTCAAACGAATATATTGCAGACGACGGCTGCAACCGTCACTCGGTAACAAGCGGAAATGCGCCTAAATGTGTGGTTCAGGCGGTTGACCCGATTCCGTTATCGGCAAGACTCGGCGAGTGCCACTGTGTTTGTGATTTGCCCGGCTTTATTCCGGCAAATATTGCATCTGTGGTCGGCGGCTGTATTGACCCCTGCAACGACTCGGGCAACAAGGCTGTTTTCGTGACCTTGGGACTTTTTACCATTATTCAGCTAATCCGCAATGTGCAGATGCTGGTGCCGGTATACGATTTCTGCGTGCCCGAAAAGCAGTGTGACGATTCTTCCGACAGTCCGTGCGATGTTTTCCGCAAAATTAAATTCCCCACCGATGATTTCTTCCCGCCCCGTCCCTGCGGTCTCGATTCAGATTGCGGCTGCGGATGTAACGAGGAAAATTGAAAATCTCAAGGCAGCCATAACGATATTATAAATAAGACTTTGTCTATTCGGTAGCATCCATATAGTGAAAAAGTCCTCCCCTTTTTTCAAAAAAGGGGAGGACTTTTTCATTCGGATTTGCTTCTATATTCTGTCGGTGTCAGGCCAAACTCATATTTAAAAACTTTAGTGAAATAATTCTGGTCCGAAAAACCGCAGTCACAGGCTATAGCTTTAATACTTTGCGTACTTGATTTAAGCATAATTTTTGCACGGCTTAAGCGGTATTTCGTTATATAATCACCAATTGTTATTCCGAATTTTTCTCTGAATTTATTCATTAAGGTTGTCCTGGAACAACCAAAGGTTTCACAAAGAACTCTTACAGTCAAAGGTTTGCCGAAAAATTTATGAATATAGTTTTTTACTGCGTCGGCTAAATCTCGGTCCTTAACAGTCATTCTGTGAGTATCGGTCATAAATTGAGCAATGATTTCCAGGATGTTCATAAAGCTTTTCATCATTTCGCTATATATAACCGGAATGTCTGTAATTAATTCTTCGCAGTTGTTTTTCATATATTCAGTTGAGGCTTTTTTTATTATTTCTTTGCTGTTTGGATTGTTGTCGGAAATTTGCCCCATCATAAAATAGCCCGTCAAGGTTCCGTAGTTGAAAATCGGCGCAACTGTTTCAATTAATCCGCAGTGGCATTTATAAGTGAACGACTGACCGGTTTTTCTTACTTTTAAAAAAGCCTCTTGGTCGGCTAATTGACACTTGCTTCGACCTTGTTCATTTTTTTGGATAACTTGGCAAAAAGGGGAAAGCTCTTTTGGGTAGGCGGCAATTTCATTGAAATCAAGGTCGTGCAATGATATTCGTGCACCGGTAATCTTGTGAAAATCCTCTAAAATCTCAATTGTTTGTAATTTTGTTTCCATACGTAACTCCGTAAAAAATGTACTATTTTACTAATTATTATACAATTTTATTCTTGAATATTCAAGATAAATATTCTAAAATTTTCATATAACGTGTTGTAAACACCTTTTCTTGACAAGGAGTTATAGTATGAGGTATTATATAGGTGTTGATATCGGCGGTACTAATATCGTTACCGGCCTTTTGGATGAAGATTTTAATATTCTTCAAAAACTGTCGGTTAAGACTAATGCACCCAGAGCTGCCGAGTCGATTTGTGATGATATTGCCACAATGAGTCATAAGCTTTGTGAAATGCAGGGCATTAATTTTGATGAGGTCTTGGGTATAGGTGCGGCGTGTCCCGGTGTTATAAAAGACGGTGTTGTAAGTTTTGCCTCCAATCTGAAATTTGAGAATGTTCCTTTGAAGGGGATTTTAGAACGCAAAATTCACAAAAAATGTGCAGTATGTAATGATGCTAATGCCGCGGCGTTGGCTGAATATGCGTCTGGCTCCGGTAAGGGATATAACTCTTTGGTTGCTATTACTATAGGAACCGGAGTAGGCGGAGGAATTATACTTAACGGCCGAATTTGGGAAGGCTTTAACGGTGCAGGTGCCGAAATGGGCCACATTATTGCGGTACCTGGAGGAAGACTGTGTACCTGCGGTAACCGAGGATGCCTTGAGGCATATTGTTCAGCAACAGCATTAATTAATGATACTAAAGAGGTTATGCTTAATAACCCGGATTCAAAGCTTTGGGAGATTAGCGGCGGAATTGATAATGTCGACGGTCAAACCGCATATCTTGCGGCAAAGCAGGGTGACAAATATGCCCAAAGTTTGATTGACCGTTTCATTAAGTATCTGTCGATTGGTGTAGTAAACGTTGTTACACTTTTACAACCTGAGATTGTATGTATTGGCGGTGGCATGTCGGCCGAGGGTGAGAATTTAATAGCACCTCTTGATGAAATGGTTTCGCACAATGCAATTATTAAAACTTTAGCTAAAGCACATAGACCTAAAATAGTTGCGGCACATCTTTTGAATGATGCCGGCATAGTCGGTGCTGCGGCACATATAGCGGGAGAGTTGAAAAAATGAAGAAAAATGACAGTTATTTAACAGTGTCCGATGCAATTAAGGTCTTTGATTTTGGCGGTACGTTGATTGATTTCAGACCGTTCGGAAACGGACATATTAATGATACATTTCTTGTGCGTTTCCGTGTTAACGGCATAGAAAAAAAATACATACTTCAGCGTTTAAACGGTAAGGTTTTCAAAAATCCTGAGCAGGTTATGTCTAACATTGTATCGGTCACATCCTTTTTGCGGAATGTGATATTAAAAAATGGCGGAGACCCTGACCGAGAAACCCTAAATGTTGTAAAAACCAAGGATAAAAAGGCGTATTATAAGGATGGCTACGGTAACTACTGGCGGGTATTTTTATTCATTTCGGATGCAGTGTCGTTAGATTTGCCTGAGGATGAAAATGACTTTTATCAGTCGGCAGTTGCCTTTGGTTCGTTTCAAAAAGACTTGGAAGATTTTCCTGCCAAGACTCTTTTTGAAACCATTCCTGATTTTCACAATACTCCTGTAAGATATGAGAATTTCTTAAAATCATTGGAGAAAAATGCATCGGGACGTGCTGACACTGCTTTAGCCGAAATTGAGTTTGTGAAGTCACGTAAGGCTTTTACAAATGTTTTGGAGGATGCATTCAAAAAAGGTGAGTTGCCTAAGCGAGTTACACATAACGATACCAAGATTAACAATGTTATGCTTGATAAGGATACCCGTGAGCCGGTTTGCGTTCTTGATTTGGATACCGTTATGGCGGGATATTCGGTTAACGATTTCGGTGATTCTATCCGTTTTGGCGCATCTACTGCCGCTGAGGACGAGAAGGACCTTAATAAAGTGCATTTCGATATCGGCCTTTTTGAAACCTATACAAGGGGCTTTTTAAAGGGCTGCGGCGGTCGGTTGACCGAGAGTGAAATTATGCTTCTGCCTGAGGGCGCTAAGATGATGACCTTAGAATGCGGTATGCGTTTCTTGACCGACTATATTGACGGTGATATATATTTTAAAACCGATTACGATGACCACAACCTTGTCCGTTGCCGTACCCAGTTTAAGTTGGTAGAAGAAATGGAGCAACAATGGGACGAGATGAAGAAAATCGTTGCAAAGTACAAGTAAGCTATGACAACGGTTATAAAAAATGCCCGACTTGAGGGTGGAATTAGCGATATATTAATAGAGAACGGCAAATTTTTGGCGGTGGAGCAAGGTCTATACGCCGATAATGTGATTGATGCTTACGGCAAAGCGGTTATACCGGGTTTGGTTGATACGCACATTCACGGCTTTGGCGGATATGATGTTTCAGACGGAAGACTGTGTGATATATCGTTGTCGTTAGCTAAGGTTGGGACAACCTGTTGGTTGCCAACAACAATGACCGATTGCATTGAAAATTTAGTTGCCATAACTAATCAAAAGCTTCCGACCGAGGGTGCAGAGATTGCCGGATTTCATTTAGAGGGACCTTATATTTCACCAAAGCGGAAGGGTGCTCAGAATGAGGCGTATATCAAAGCTCCTGATATATCGGAATATAAGCAACTTAAAAACGTTATAAAAATTACTGTAGCTCCCGAAATTTACGGAATGTGTGATTTTATAAGCAAGGTTGACTGTCAGGTTTCAATCGGTCACACCGATTGTAGCTATGAGGAGGCCGTTGTTGCTATTGAGGCAGGTGCCAATTGCTTAACTCATACATTCAACGCAATGCCGCCGTTACTGCACCGTGCACCGGGACCTATCGGTGCGGCCGTTTTAAAGGGGATATATGCTGAGGTTATTTGTGACGGCCGTCATGTAAGTGAAGCAGCGTTTTTATCGCTTTATAAAATGTTCGGTCCTGAACGGCTGATGTTGGTTTCGGATACTATACGTCCTGCGGGGTTGCCTAACGGTAAATATGTGTCAGGTGGTCTTACTGTGTTTATGAAGGACGGTGCGCTGACCTTAGAGGATGGAATTTTGGCAGGCGGTTCACAGCCTCTTTTACAATGTGTTAAAAAGGCGGTCGAGTTCGGTGTGCCGTTTTACGATGCCGTAAAAATGGCTACGGAAACTCCTGCAAAATCATTGGGACTTAACAAAGGACAAATAAGGCAAGGCTTTGATGCCGATTTAATTATCTTGAATGATGATTTTTCTGTAGATAAGGTAATTATTGCCGGAAAAGAAATAGAAGTACTCGGTATCAGTTGATGATACCGAGTTTTTTTGTCCTTAAAAAGCCGACCTGAAAATGTCGTTATCGGTGTTAAAAATTTCCTTAGGCTCGGTTGACTAAAACTGTAAATGGAAGTATAATAAAAATATAGAAGGAGGTCGGTTTTCTTGAAAATTCAATTTATCGGTGCAACACATGAGGTTACCGGAAGCTGCACATTATTAGAGGTTAACGGTCGATATTTTCTTGTTGACTGCGGTATGGAGCAGGGTAGAGACGTTTTTCAAAATATTGCTTTACCGGTTGCTGCAAATGACATCGAGGCGGTATTTTTAACTCATGCTCATATTGATCATTCAGGAATGCTGCCTAAGCTTTATAAGGACGGCTTCAGCGGTACGGTTTATGCTACCGACGTGACGTGTGACTTGTGCAATATAATGCTGAGGGACTCGGCTCATATTCAGGAAACCGAGGCAAATTGGCGTTCGAAAAGGTCAATTCGTGCCGGCGGTGAGCCGATTGAACCGGTTTACAGTATGGCTGACGCTTTGGGTGTGCTTTCGCTTTTCAGACGGTGTGTATACGGTGAGATGATATCTGCGGCAGAGGGTGTTGCCGTAAGATTTACCGATATCGGTCACTTGCTCGGTTCGGCTTGTATCGAAATTTGGCTTAACGACGGGATTACTGAAAAAAAGATTGTTTTCAGCGGTGATGTTGGCAATGAGGGACAAAGAATTATCCGTAATCCTCAAACGGTCGAGGAAACCGATTATCTAGTGCTTGAATCGACCTACGGAAACCGACTTCACGAGGGTCAACGCAGTGACGCGGTATTCGAACTTGCTAAAATTATTCAAAAAACCTTGGACAGAGGCGGTAATGTAATAATTCCGTCCTTTGCTGTTGGCAGAACTCAGGAAATGCTTTACGGTATTAGAGAAATCAAGGAAAAGGGATTAGTAAACGGTCATTCGAGATTTCCGGTTTATGTTGACAGTCCCTTGGCGAGTGAGGCTACCTCAATCTTTATACAGTGTAACCCAGTTTGCTTTGATGAGGAAACCACAGAGCTTATAAATAAAGGTATAAACCCGCTTTGGTTTGACGGTATAAGAATGACCGAAACCTCGGACGAATCTAAGCTTATTAACTTTGACCCTACACCTAAGGTGATTATTTCGGCTAGCGGAATGTGTGAGGCAGGACGAATTCGTCATCATTTAAAGCACAATTTGTGGAAACCGGAGAATACTGTTTTGTTTGTCGGTTATCAGGCTGAGGGCTCGTTGGGGAGAAGACTTTTGAACGGCGAAAAAACAGTAACTCTGTTTGGTGAGGAAATTTCGGTCAATGCCGAAATTGCGGCTTTACAGGGCACAAGCGGACACGCCGACCGACAGGGTCTTTTAAGGTGGCTTAACGGCTTTAAAACTAAACCGGAGTTGGTTTTTGTTAATCACGGTGACGACCAGTCCTGTGAATATTTTAAGGATACGCTTATAAGTATGGGATATAATGCAACGGCACCGTATAGCGGAACCGAGTACAGTCTTAATACCGGCAAAATGACTGTTTATACCGAGGGTAAGGCGATTGACCGTACAAAGTATTTCAAGGAAACTACCCGTTCAGATATGATTTATCGTGATATGGTTAAAGAAGCTGAAAAATTGCTTGATTTGGTTAAGCTAAGGCAGGGAAGACCAAATAAGGATAATTCGCGTCTTACGTCTCAGATTAAGTCGATTTTAGAAAAATGGAGAGATTAAAATATGAGAATTTGTGTTTTCGGGGCTGCAAGCCCGACTATTGATAAAAAGTATATTGAAGCCACCGAAGAACTTTGTCAACAGTTGGCTAAAAGGGGTCACAACTTGGTTTTCGGCGGTGGAGGAAACGGTCTTATGGGCGCGGCAGCACGCGGTTTTAGAGACGGCGGTGCACATATTATCGGCGTAATCCCAAAGTTTTTCGAGCAGGAAAGTGTAGAAGAAATTTGCGATTTTTGTGATGAACTGATAATGCCTGACACTATGCGTCAGCGTAAGCAGATTATGGAGGACCATGCCGATGCATTTGTGGTTGTACCCGGCGGAATCGGAACATATGAGGAGTTTTTCGAGATTTTAACCTCTAAACAGCTTTGTCGTCATAGAAAGCCGATTGCACTTTATAATATTTCAGGTTATTATAATGAGCTTGACGCCACAATGCAAAGTGCCATAGATAAGGAGTTTATCAAGGACGTCTGCAAGCAGCTTTATTTGATAACCGAGGATGTTGATAAGCTGATAGATTATGTTGAGTCGCCACCCGAGCTTTTATATACACTGAAAGAGTTTAAAAATGGTTAAAACAAAAAACCGTCCTGCAGGACGGTTTTTTGTTTTAACGTTCTTATGAAATGATAAAATTCGGGTGGATACTCTGTGCCGGCATTATTTCGACCACTGCGAGTGGTGCCCGAAATAATTTGCCGTGCTCGAGACTTCACAGTCCGAAACGCCTGACGCGGCGTTTCGGCTGCTTCGACGGTAACTTTTGACTTCGCCAAAAGCCGAAATCCACAAACAACTCTCGACCAAAACAAAAAACCGCCCTATTGGACGGTTTTTGTTTTGGTGGGAGCGGGTGGATTCGGACCACCGAAGCGAAACGCAACAGATTTACAGTCTGCCCCCTTTGGCCACTCGGGAACACTCCCATATTCAGATGTTACCCTCAAAAAACAGGGTGGAGCTGGTGGACGGACTTGAACCCCCGACCTGCTGATTACAAATCAGCTGCTCTACCAACTGAGCTACACCAGCATCTGATGCACTTGAGCGCCTAAATAATATACCACAACAGTTACGCAATGTCAACTATTATTTTTAAGAAATTTTAAAAAATTTAAAATGTTATTTAAAAGATAAGAAACGAAATTTAAATAAGGTTTTTGTTCGTGCTTTTAGGCAGAAACAAAAACCGTCCTCATTGGACGGTTTTTTGAATCGGATGCTTATTTTTGACCGAGCTCTTTAGTCCTTTTAAAGCTTGCTAAGACGGCACTGATGCAGGTGTCCTTAAGATTAAGGCTTTCCAGCACCTTTACACCCTCGATTGTACTGCCGTTTGGACTGCAAACAGCATTTTTTAATTCCTCGGGACTGATTCCTGTTTCTTTGACCATTTTTGCGGCACCTAAAACAGTCTCTGCGGCATAAATTAATGCCTGTTCTCTTAGTAAGCCGCATTTTACACCGCCGTCGGCTAAGGCATCAATGAACATATAAACGAATGCAGGACCGCAGCCTGAAACGGCACATCCGGCATCAATAAGTGTTTCGTCAATTGAATCCAAGGTACCTGCCGAGGCCATTGAATTTAAGAAAAGCTGAACCTGCTCATTTGTGACGTTTTCACTTTGACAGTAAAGTATCATTCCGTTTTCTACTGCCGCAGGTGTATTGGGCATAATGCGGATTATCGGATAGTCACCGCCTGCCATTTCCTTTAATGACTCTATAGTGACACCTGCTGCCATTGAAACTAAACAGAAATTTTGATGTCTGACGCTTAATATGTGTTTTAAGTCGGCCAACACAGAAGACAAGACCTGAGGCTTAACGCCTAAAAAGATAAGGTCGCAGCCTGCGGCGATATCGACGTTATAAAGAGCCTTTGCGCCGATTTGCTTGGCTAAATCCTCAGCTTTTTCAAAGCTGTAATCTGCTAAATAAATTTCATTTTCAGATTTTGCGGCAGCTTTTGCCAAGGTGCCGCCCATATTTCCGCAACCGATAAATCCGATTTTACTCATTTTGTTCTCCTCTTAGCGTGTTTGTCCGTTTCCGCGGATAATGTATTTATAAGAGGTCAATTCCTTTAACCCCATAGGACCTCTTGCGTGTAATTTTTGGGTTGAAATACCCATTTCACAACCTAAACCGAACTCACCGCCGTCGGTGAAACGGGTAGAGGCGTTGACATACACCGCCGCACTGTCAACAAGCAGTGTGAAGCGGTTGGCATTGTCGGTGCTTTCGGTGACGATACACTCACTGTGTCCGGTGGAATGAGCCGAAATATGGTCAATTGCCTCGGCTACACTGTCAACGATTTTAACACCTAAAATATAATCTAAAAACTCGGTATCGAAATCGGTATCTGAGGCCTTAGTACCGTCAATGATTTTTTGTGACCTTTCACAAAGACGCAGTTCAACAGGTGAAAGACCGTTTTCGATTCTTTTATCAACTAAGCGTTCCTTTAAAAGCGGTAAAAATTTATCCGCAACGGTACGGTTAACCAAGCAAACCTCAGCCGCATTACATACAGAGGGACGGCTTGTTTTGGCGTTTTCCACAATGTTCAAGGCCTTTTCGATATCGGCCGACCCGTCAACATAAATATGGCATATACCGGTGCCGGTTTCAATACAAGGAACCTTGGCGTTTTCAACGCAAGAGCGAATTAATCCTGCACCGCCTCTTGGAATAAGCATATCGACGTAGCCGACAGCCGTCATAAGGTCGGTGGCACTTTGGCGTGTTGTGTCGGTTATCAGGCTCACAGTGTTTTCAGGAAAGCCGGCGGTTACAACACCCTCACGTAATGCTTTTATTATTTCAAGGTTTGAATTTATAGCCTCTTTTCCGCCTCGAAGTACACACACGTTGCCTGCCTTAATGCTTAAAGCGGCGGCATCCGAGGTTACATTGGGTCGACTTTCGTAAATCATTGCAAGCAGTCCCAACGGTACCGAAACCTTTTTAATTTCAAGTCCGTTCGGACGGCTGACGGTAGTTAAAACCTCACCTAACGGGTCAGGAAGTGCTGTTACCTCAACCATAGCATCTGCCATGGCATAAATCCTCTGCTTATTTAAGGTCAGTCGGTCAATCATTACGGGTGAGATTTTGCCGGTTGCATTAATTATATCAATTTCGTTTGCCGAAATGATTTCGCCACAGTGCTTTTTCAGGCTTTCTGCCATTTTTATAAGTGCAAGATTTCTTTGCTCACCGCTTGAGGCGGCAATTGAAGCCTTACATTCCTTGGCTTTTTGCAGTATCTTTAATGTTGTCATTTTGTCACCGCTTTCCGTAAAAGTGGGTGCCGATAAGCCTGCCGTCGGCAATATCATACAATGCCTCAGGGTCGTTACCGTCGGTAATAACCATATCAATATGGTTTTCCATACACATTTTTGCGGCCTTGATTTTGGTCTGCATACCGCCGGTACCTAACGAGGAGCCGGCACCGCCGCCTAATGCCTCAATTTCCTCGGTGATTTCATAAACCTTATCAATCAGCTTGGCATCAGTATTTTTGTGCGGGTCGTCAGTGTAAAGACCCTTTATATCCGATAAAAGGATAAGCAGGTCGGCCTTAGCCTCAACAGCAACTATTGCCGACAAAGTATCGTTATCGCCGACCGAGATTTCATCGGTGGCAATGGTGTCGTTTTCGTTTATGACCGGCAGAACATTAAGTTCAAGCAGTCGGTTTAAAGTGTTATGGAAGTTTTGACTGCGGGTTTCATTGTCAAGGTCACTGCCGGTAAGTAAAATCTGAGCAATTATATGTCCGTATTCCGAAAATTCCTTATCGTATACGTACATCAGTTCGCACTGACCGATAGCGGCTGCTGCCTGCTTGGTGGGAACATCCTTCGGCTTTTCGGTCAAGCCAAGCTTACCGACGCCCATACCTATAGCGCCTGAAGATACCAAAATCAGCTCGTGGCCGGCGTTTTTAAGGTCGCTCATAACACGGCAAAGCTTTTCAACGTGACGGATATTTAAATTTCCGGTTTTGTGGGTTAGGGTCGATGTACCAACCTTGATTACAATTCTCATTCCTATTACCTCATACAATTTTACATTTATCTAATATTATACACTCTCTTTTTATGACTTTCAAGATTAATTGTATAAATAAAAAGCCTAAATGTAAATGGTTTTGGAAAATATGTCTATTGCTTTTTGGTCAATTAAATGTTAAAATATTTAAAATTTTATTTTCAGGAGGAAATTTTTGTGGATATTTTATGGAAAAATCTGCTTGAGTTTACCTGGCAGGACGGAGTAATGTTGCTTATCGGTGCATTACTGATTTACCTTGCCATTAAAAAGGAAATGGAGCCCACACTGCTTTTACCTATGGGCTTCGGTACACTGCTTGTTAATATTCCTTTGTCGGATGCATTAACCGGACCTATTAGGGAACTTTACAATGCAGGTATAGCGAATGAGCTGTTCCCGTTGCTTTTGTTTATCGGTATCGGTGCAATGATTGACTTTGGTCCGTTGCTTTCTAACCCGAAGCTTATGCTTTTCGGTGCCGCTGCTCAGTTCGGTATATTCTTTACTCTTTTTATGGCAAGAATGTTCTTCCCGGAGATTGATGCTGCTTCAATTGCCATTATCGGTGCTGCCGACGGTCCCACCTCGATTGCCGTTGCCAATACCTTAGGCTCGCAGTATGTCGGTGCAATTACGGTTGCCGCTTACTCGTATATGGCGCTGGTTCCCATTATTCAGCCGCCGGTTATTAAGATGCTCACAACTAAGAAGGAACGTATGATTCGTATGCCCTATGAGCAGAAGTCGGTTTCCAAGCTTACACGTATTATGTTCCCCATTATCATTACGGTTGTTGTATCTGCTATTATTCCGCAGGCAACAGCACTTATCGGCTTCTTGATGTTCGGTAACCTTATCCGTGAATGCGGTGTACTTGATTCGCTTTCCGAAACCGCTCAGAAGGTTTTGGCTAACCTTGTTACCATTTTCCTCGGTATTTCGGTTGCTTTCAATATGACCTCGGATAAGTTCTTAAAGCTTGATACGTTGCTTATTATGGGACTCGGTCTTGTTGCATTTATCTTCGATACTGCAGGCGGTGTTCTGTTTGCAAAATTCCTCAATTTGTTTATGAAGAAAAAGGTTAATCCTATGATTGGCGCTGCAGGTATTTCAGCATTCCCGATGTCGGGCAGAATTGTTCATAAAATGGGACTTCAGGAGGACCCGCAGAACTTTTTACTGATGCATTCAATCGGTGTTAACGTATCGGGTCAGATTGCCTCGGTTATCGCAGGCGGTATTATCCTTAACTTCTTTGCATAAGGCGGTGTGAGATATGAAATTATTAAATATGTTTTTAAATCTTCTCAGTGCTGATTCGTATCCTGTTGAAACGATAGTAGAAAAGGGTGAAAAGGGTTTGCAATGGCACCCTGAAAAGGCACTTGATACACTCCCTAATATGGGTAAGGGTATGCTGGTTATCTTTGTTATCATAGGTGTTATTATTCTTGCAACCCTTGTAATAAATAAGGTTTTTTCAAATAAAAAATAAGGATAGCAGAATATAAGTATACTTCAAAATCCCCGTCCTTCAGACGGGGATTTTTTTGCTTAAAATTTATAAAGTGTGTCAATAATTATGTATAATTCAAGCTTGTTAATAATTAAATGGCGAATTAAACTTAAAATTTAAAAAGTTGTGTAAAAATTTGTCGAATTTGTGCATTACAATTTTTGCCAAAACGTGTTAAAATATAGAAAATGAAAAAAATTCTTCGGCTTTATTAGGTGGTGCAACTGTGCTCAAGTTAAATGAAAAGGTAGTTTACGGAACAACCGGTGTTTGTGTTGTAGACAGTGTTGAAAACAAGCGTATAGGCAGACAAACAAAGAGCTATTATGTCTTAAAGCCTATTTCTCAGGCAACTGCTACCGTCTATCTTCCGGCCGATAATGAAAAGCTGTTAAGTAAGGTTAGAGCGATTTTGTCGGCGGACGATATTAAGCTGATTTTAAAAGGTTTAAATGAGGAGCCGGATGTTTGGGCTGATAATGATAATGAGCGCCGCTTAAAATTTTCATCAATGATCTCCTCGGGAGACCGTAAGGACTGTTTGTTGATTATGAGGTGTTTGCGTAACCGTCAGCGTTTTTTGTCCGGCAGCGGCAAGCGCTTGCATATCGCTGACGAGCGTGCTTTAAAAGAGGTTGAGCGTTTAATTTATGATGAGTTTTCAATAGCACTTGATATAAGACCTGAAGAGGTTAATTCCTTTATTAACAATGAATTAAACAGTGAAATATAGGTAATATAACTTAATATTTATGAAATGCAAGAACCGTTGAGGTGCTCCCCCTAAGGAAGGTGCCTCAACGGTTTTTGTGCGTAGTTTCAATAAATTGTGTGTAACAGTGCTTAACATAAATTTAATAATCAATTATTTGTATACGTTTAGTAATCCACGTTATCCACATAGTTATCCACATCAAATTAGCGTAAAATAAAGGAAAACACTGTCGAAATAATCGCAGACGGTTGAAAACAATGTGGAAAAGTCTAAAAACTTAAAAGGTTATTTAGTTTACATAAATCTATATAAAGCAGATACAAACGCGTTAATATACATTTTGTATATAAGGGAAGACTTGACAAATTGTTGCACCAACGTTGCCCTTTATTACGGCATTAAACGGAAGCTGTATTTTGCTATTATAGGAGGTAAAATTAATGCGTAATTTTACGGTCACCGTTGATGCGGACGGTAAGGTAGATTTACTGCAAAGCTTTGTCGGTTACAGCGGAGAGCATAATTCGGTTGAGCTTCAAGTGACATTTACCGAAGACGGTTCAGCGGTTTACGGTGCTGCTGATTATTTCCGTATTGTGATTGACGGTATTTATAGTAATAAGCTGTATTCTAAGGAAAACAGTATATATTATTTGCTCCCTCAAGAGGTTATGAAGCCGCCTGAAATTCACTGTCAGCTGATAGGCTACGGGGAAGCTGCAGGTGAGATTTCGGAAATAATCAAAAGTGAAATTTTCGGTCTTACCGTCGATAAATCAGAGGTTTCATTAATAAAAGTTCAAGGCTCGCCCGACACCTTTGAGGTTGCAATGGCTGTGTGCGAAGAATCGGCCGAGAGTGCCAGAAAGAGCGCTGAGCTTGCCGAGTGTGCTGCTAAGATACTTGATATGAACAATCTTGCTAATTCCTTTAAGGGCAAGTCATCGGGCAGAACGGTCGAGCTTACAGATATATCGCCTTTGGTGCATGATATTAAAATTCAGCTGACAGGTAATACTGTCTCTGACTTTTCAGCCGTAACGGTTACCGTTACCGATCAATACGGTACTAAACACCCTTATACCGCTGATTCAAACGGAAGCTTAACCGTTAATTCGATATATCCGTATATGTTTTTTGCTACCGGAAATGATGAAATTTTTATCGAGGTTGAGTATAATCGTGATACAAATGAGGTTTTAAATGAAATTGACAACCTCAATGTTGATGTCAGCAAAACCGGTGGAATTGTGACTGTTTCGGTCACCGGCAGAGACGGTGTGCAAAATTCGGTTGAAGTGCATGATGGTGAAAAGGGTGAAAAAGGCGATAAGGGTGATAAAGGTGATGATGCTGTAACTGACCAAATTTATGACCCTGAAAGTGAGAACGCTCAAAGCGGTAAGGCTGTAGCTGAGGCAATAGAAACAAATTCGCTTGCCTCAGCAATAATCCAAACCACACCGATAGCTACAAGCTTAAACATTACGGATAGTTCCGATAAGCCAATGGTTAGTCTTAAGGTTATCGGAAAAACGTTTCAAGACGGTACGCCAAGTCCTGACAGCCCACAACCGATACAATGTGTCAAAAA
>JAEIGA010009262.1_pt1 | contig 14896 bp, 13 predicted proteins | sample 9270691 | NCBI WGS metagenome assembly JAEIGA01 (sample SAMN17057246, study PRJNA624740) | gut metagenome | biome: biome; isolation source: fecal sample | host: Bos grunniens | place: China: Xizang | collected 2019
CCTTTGGTAACGGACAAGCCGAAGGTAAAGCAGACATGAGAAACTTGTTGGGTGGTAAAGGTGCTAACTTGGCCGAAATGAACTTGATCGGCGTACCTGTTCCTCCCGGGTTTACCATTACTACCGACGTTTGTAATGAATATTACGAAGTAGGTAAAGAAAAAGTGGTAGAACTTTTGAAAGAAGAAGTTGCCAACGCACTTGCACACGTAGAAAACTTGATGAACTCGAAATTTGGTGACGTAGCCAACCCACTTTTGGTTTCAGTTCGTTCGGGAGCTCGTGCTTCAATGCCTGGTATGATGGATACTATCTTGAACCTTGGTTTGAACGACGAAGTAGTAGCTGGTTTGGTTGCTAAAACCGGTAACCCACGTTTCGTATGGGACTCATATCGTCGTTTCGTTCAAATGTACGGCGACGTTGTGTTGGGTATGAAACCTGTAAACAAAACCGACATCGACCCATTTGAAGAAATCATCGAAAAAGTTAAAGAAGAAAAAGGTGTTAAACTTGATACCGAATTAACCGTAGAAGATTTGCAACAATTGGTTGCTGAATTCAAAGCTGCTGTTAAAAAACGTACTGGCAAAGATTTCCCCAACTCGGCTTACGATCAACTTTGGGGTGCTATCTGCGCTGTATTCGATAGCTGGATGAACGAACGCGCTATCTTGTATCGTAAAATGGAAGGTATCCCAGCAGAATGGGGTACAGCTGTTAACGTACAAGCAATGGTGTTCGGTAACATGGGCGAAACCTCTGCTACTGGTGTCGCATTTAGCCGTGACGCTGCTACTGGCGAAAACTTGTTTGTTGGTGAATACCTAATCAACGCTCAAGGTGAAGACGTAGTTGCTGGTATCCGTACTCCTCAACAAATTACCAAAATTGGTTCGCAACGTTGGGCTCAACTAGCTAACATTTCGGAAGAAGAACGTGCTGCTAAATATCCTTCAATGGAAGAAGCAATGCCCGAAATCTACGCTCAATTGGATGCTTTGCAAACCAAATTGGAAAATCACTACAAAGACATGCAAGATATGGAATTTACCGTACAAGAAGGTAAATTGTGGTTCTTGCAAACTCGTAACGGTAAACGTACCGGTGCTGCTATGGTGAAAATTGCTATGGACTTGTTGCACGAAGGTATGATTGACGAAAAAACAGCTGTTTTGCGTTGCGAGCCTAACAAACTAGACGAATTGTTGCACCCTGTATTTGACAAAGCTGCCTTGAAAGCTGCTCAAGTTCTTACCAAAGGTTTGGCTGCTTCTCCTGGTGCTGCTTGCGGTAAAATCGTGTTCAGCGCTGACGATGCTGCTCTTTGGGCTAGCAAAGGCGAACGCGTAATCATGGTGCGTATTGAAACCTCTCCAGAAGACTTGGCTGGTATGGCTGCTGCCGAAGGTATCTTGACCGCTCGTGGTGGTATGACTTCTCACGCTGCTGTTGTGGCACGTGGTATGGGTAAATGCTGCGTATCGGGTGCAGGTGCTTTGGTAATTGACTACGTTGCTAAAACCATGACTGTAGATGGTACTACCTTGAAAGAAGGTGATTACATCTCGTTGAACGGTTCTACTGGTGACGTTTACTTGGGTGCTGTTGCTACCAAAGAAGCTGAATTGGATGCAGACTTTGCAGAATTGATGACTTTGGCTGACAAATATACTCGCATGCAAGTTCGTACCAACGCTGATACTCCTCACGATGCAGCTGTTGCACGTAAATTTGGTGCTGTAGGTATTGGTCTTTGCCGTACCGAACACATGTTCTTTGAAGGTGACAAAATCCGTGCTATGCGCGAAATGATCTTGGCAGAAACCCAAGACGGTCGTCGTAAAGCATTGGAAAAAATCCTTCCATATCAACAAGCAGACTTCAAAGGCATCTTCAAAGCAATGGAAGGTTGCCCTGTAACTGTTCGTTTGTTGGATCCTCCTTTGCACGAGTTTGTTCCTCATAACGAAAAAGAACAACGCGAATTGGCAGACGTAATGGGCGTATCGTTCGATTACATCCGTCACCGTGTTGATTCGTTGCACGAAGCTAACCCAATGTTGGGTCACCGTGGTTGTCGTTTGGGTAACACCTATCCAGAAATCACTCAAATGCAAACCCGCGCTATCTTGGGTGCTGCATTGGAATTGAAAAAAGAAGGTGTGGTTACTTTCCCAGAAATCATGGTTCCTCTAACAGGTATCTTGCACGAGTTTGCTAACCAAGAAGGCATTATCCGTGCTGAAGCAGAAAAATTGTTTGCAGAAAAAGGCGATCGTATCGAATTCAAAGTGGGTACTATGATCGAAATTCCTCGTGCTGCATTGACCGCTGATAGAATCGCTACCAAAGCTGAATTCTTCTCGTTCGGTACTAACGACTTGACCCAAATGACCTTTGGTTATAGCCGTGACGACATTGCTTCGTTCTTGCCAGCATACTTGGATATGAAGATTTTGCCTAACGACCCATTCCAAGTGCTAGACCAAAACGGTGTAGGCCAATTGGTACAAATGGCTACTGCAAAAGGTCGTGCTGCTCGTCCTGACTTGAAATGCGGTATTTGTGGTGAACACGGTGGTGAACCTTCTTCTGTAGAATTCTGCCACAGAACAGGTTTGAACTACGTATCTTGCTCTCCATTCCGTGTGCCTATCGCACGTTTGGCTGCTGCTCAAGCTGCTATCAAAGAATAATCGAAACCGATGTTCTATATACGAAAACCTCGCTTCGGCGAGGTTTTTTTTGTTTTTGCCTTTGCTTTTTATTACCTTTACAACTCCTTATAAAAAACAGAGAAAATGAATGCAATTTTAAGATACGTAGATCCTACTTTTATTATTGGTTTATTGGTGGTTTTCTTCTTGATTCTTATTTGTAGAAGATGGCTTTGGATTTATGCAGTAGGTAAGTGGCGTGCTTATAAAAGAGGTTATTCGGTTACTACCGCGAACTTATTTTTTATGAAATCGGAAAAATGTTTTGACGAACGTTTTTTTGATGGATTGAAATTGTTAAAAGAGAAAGGATATACAGCACCTATTTACGATTTGTGCGTATCATATAAGGTAGAAGGTTTCTCTTTCGAAGAAATGGCAGAGACCATGGATTATGTAACCGAAAACAATTTGAATATATCATTGCGTCAGGTTTTAATGGTACAACGTCAAAAATTAGGTAAAACGTTGCCATTGGTAAAAAAATGTAAGGATTTTTTCCCTATTCAATTTGAGGTTACCTATCCAAAAGCTAAACTTGTTTTTTCTGCCAAAGCAAGATTTGTCTTTCCTAATGTGGCATATACCAACGAAACTCCTGCCGATATAGTGGCACGTATGGAACAATATGCAAAAGCCTTTGTTCCAGAGAAGAACAAAGACTTTACTATAGCATATTGGAATCGATATTATTCTGCTTCAACTGTATTGGAACAATTTGCAGTTGAATTGATCGATGTTTGTGTAGATTGGGAAGTTAAACAATGATTCTCGACCGTCCAAACGTTTCCAGGATGTGTTTCTAACAAGTTGTGGTTGTGAGTTGCCATAATAATGGTGGTATCTTCGTTCTTGCAAATATTGTGCAATAAATCAACCAATCCATTTCCTGTTTCTGGGTCAAGATTACCTGTAGGTTCGTCTGCTAAAATTAACTTAGGTTTGTTGAGCAAGGCACGTGCAATCACAATGCGTTGTTGTTCACCGCCCGAAAGTTCGTGAGGCATTTTATAGCCTTTAGCACCCATTCCCACTTCTTTCAATACCTCGCTAATGCGTTTTTTCATTTCTTCCTTGTTTTTCCAACCGGTTGCTTTTAATACAAACTGCAAGTTGTCAAAGATGCTACGGTCTGTTAGCAGTTGAAAATCTTGGAAGATGATACCAATTTTACGACGTAGGAAGGGTATTTCTTTGTTTTTGATTTTAGGTAAGTAATAATCTAATACAGTGGCATCGCCTTTTACTGGTAGTTCGGCATACATGGTTTTAAGCAAACTACTTTTGCCAGAACCGACTTTGCCAATAAGGTAATAAAATTGTCCTGTTTGTACCGTTAGCGATACATTTTTTAGAACAATTTGCTCTTTTTGGTAAATATCTACGTTTTTGTATTCGATTATTTGTGCCATAAAGGATGATTATTTGTGACGTTTTTTAAGCTCTTCACCCAATGTTTCGATGCGCATACCTTTAGAGGTAAGCAATACAATTAGGTGATAGATAAGGTCTGATGCTTCGTAAACAAAACCTTCTTCGGTACCGTTGGTAGCTTCGATAACGGTTTCTACCGCTTCTTCGCCTACTTTTTGTGCCATGCGGTTTATACCTTTTTTGAATAGTGAAGTGGTGTAAGAACCTTCGGGCATTTCTTGGTAGCGTTTGTCAATAAAGTCTTGCAAGTATTTGATAAAAGCCAAACCGTCCATTTGGTTGGTTTCGCCAAAGCAAGTATCGGCACCTGTGTGGCATACAGGACCCACTGGATTTACTTTAATAAGTAGGGTATCGCTGTCGCAATCTTCTTTGATCGATACAACGTTTAAGAAATTGCCGCTGGTTTCGCCTTTGGTCCAAAGACATTTACGGGTACGGCTATAGAAAGTTACTTTGCCAATTTCTTGGGTTTTGTTAAAGGCTTCTTGGTTCATAAAACCCAACATCAATACTTTACCTGTGGTATTATCTTGGATAATAGCAGGAATAAGTCCGCCTTGTTTTTCAAAATCTAGATTCATCTGACAGGGATATTTTGTGTTTTTAAATAATCTTTTAGTTCGTCAATTTTAATTTCGCCAAAGTGGAAAACACTGGCAGCAAGAGCAGCATCGGCTTTGCCTAGTTCAAAAGCATCTTTGAAGTGTTCCATAGCACCTGCACCGCCCGAAGCAATTACTGGAATGGTAAGTGCGTCTGCCAAAGCAGCCAAAGCTTCGTTAGGATAACCGGTTTTAACACCGTCGTGGCTCATAGAGGTAAACAAAATTTCTCCAGCGCCACGTTCTTGTGCTTCTACAGCCCATTCTACTAGTTTGCGTTCGGTAGGGATACGACCACCGTTAAGGTAGCAAACCCATTCGCCGTTTTCTTCTTGTTTAGCATCGATGGCTACTACGCATACTTGCGAACCAAAGTTAGCGGCAATTTGATTGATCAAATCGGGGTTGCGTAGGGCAGCCGAGTTGATAGATACTTTGTCGGCGCCAGCTTTTAACAAGCGTTCTACGTCGCTAAGTTCGTTGATACCACCACCTACGGTGAAAGGAATGCTTACGTTGGCAGCTACGCGTTCTACTACGTCGGTAAAGGTTTTACGACCTTCGTGCGATGCGGTGATGTCCAAAATTACTAACTCGTCAGCACCGGCTTTGCTATAAAATGCGCCTAATTCGGCTGGGTCGCCTGCGTCGCGGAAATTTACAAAATTGACGCCTTTAACGACTTTGCCGTCTTTTACGTCTAAACAAGGGATAATTCTTTTTGCTAACATATTTTTTAAATTGACTAATCGGTTAATCGGTTAATCGGTGAATCGATTCTATTCGGTCACTGAGCTTGTCGAGTTTCTTGAGCAGCGAGAGCAGAAGCAATGCGGTCACTGAGCTTGTCGAAGTGCCCAGCATTGATTATGCCGAGTCGCAAAAGAAATATTAAAGTGCCCGATTCACTCGCAACTTTCGACAATCGACAAGCGACAATTGACTAGCGACAATTGACAATCGACTGTTCGATTTCTTTTAAGGTAATGTTGCCTTCGTATATGGCTTTGCCAAAAATAACGGCAGGTACGCCTGCAGCATCTAACTCAATAATATCGTTCATGTTGCTAACACCGCCGCTGGCAATGAGCCATAGGGTGGGGTGCGCCGCTAAAATTTCTTGGTAAAGTGCGGTAGATGGGCCTTGTAGCATACCGTCTTTGGCAATGTCGGTACAAATTACTTGGCTAACACCTTTGCCGATGTAATCTGCCAAAAAGTCGAGCAGCTGGCAATCGGTGTTTTCTAACCAACCGGTTACAGCAATTTTTTTGTCTTTGGCATCGGCTCCCAAAATAATTTTATCGCTACCGTATTGGTTTAGCCACGATAAAAATTGGTTGGGATTTTTTACGGCAATACTGCCGCCGGTTATCATGGATGCGCCGCTTTCAAAAGCAATGCGCAAATCGTCGTCTGTTTTTAAACCACCACCAAAGTCGATGGTAAGGTTGGTGTGGGTAGCAATGTTTTCCAATACCTTGTGGTTAACAATGTGTTGGGCTTTGGCTCCGTCTAAATCTACCAAGTGCAGGCGGGTAATGCCGTGGTCTTGGAACGATTTGGCTACCTCTAATGGGTTATCGTTGTATGTTTTTTGACGGCTGTAATCGCCTTGCGATAGGCGTACACATTTGCCGTCAATAATATCGATAGCTGGAATGAGTTGAATCATAACTGCAAAAAGTTCTCTAAAATGAGGCTACCCACATCGCCGCTTTTTTCGGGGTGAAACTGGGTGGCGTAAAAGTTATCTTTGTTCAGTGCTGCGCTAAAAGGACCGCTGTACTGGGTGGTGGCAATGGTATGCTCGCAAACTGGTACGTAATAGCTGTGTACAAAATACACGTAATCGTTCTCTTGGTTGCGGGCAAATAGAGGACCTTTTAGTTGCTCTATTTGATTCCATCCCATGTGCGGAATTTTTAATCCTTTTTGCCAAGTAAATTTTTTGACCGGAATGTCAAAAATACCCAAGGCATCTACGTTTCCTTCTTCTGAGTGCTTGCACAATAGTTGCATGCCTAAGCAGATGCCCAAAACAGGTTGGGTTAGGTTTTTAATTACTTGGTCGAGCCCTGTTTTTTGCAAATATTGCATGGTGGTTGCCGCTTCGCCCACTCCAGGAAAAATTACCTTGTCTGCTTGCTGCAAAAGGGTAGGGTTATCGGTTAAAATAGGTTCGATGCCCAATCTTCTGAGCGCGTGTACTACCGAGTGTATATTGCCGGCGTTGTATTTTACAATGGCAACTTGCATGGTTTAACCAAATACGATGGTTTTGTTTTTGTAAACTAAAATTTTACGTTCAATGTGTTTCTCAACAGCGCGCGATAACACTACTTTTTCCAAGTCTTGGCCTTTACGAATAAGGTTTTCGATGCTGTCCTTGTGCGATATGCGGGCTACGTCTTGTTTGATGATAGGACCTGCGTCTAGCTCTTCTGTTACGTAGTGGCTAGTAGCACCAATAATTTTTACACCGCGTTCAAATGCTGCGTGGTAAGGTTTTGCACCCACAAAGGCAGGCAAGAACGAGTGGTGAATGTTGATGATTTTATTGGGATAAGCCTCAATCATAGCAGGAGTAATGATTTGCATGTAGCGTGCCAATACCACAAAGGTAATGTCGTGTTGGCGCAATAGCTCCATTTCTTTGGCTTCTTGTTCTGCTTTGTTTTCTTTGGTAATGGGCAAGCAGTAGTAAGGAATACCAAATTTTTTAGCAACGTGTTCCATATCGGGGTGGTTGCTAATGATAAGTGGAATTTCTACGTTCCAGTCGCCTGCTTCGTAGTGTGCCAAAAGGTCGTACAAGCAGTGTGCTTGTTTTGACACAAACAAGGCCATGCGAGGTTTTTGAGCATGGAAATAAATCTCAAATTCCATTTGGTATTTTTTTGCCAAAAGGGTATCGAAATACTCTTTTACTTTGTCGCGAGGAATTAAGAAATTTTCCAATTCCCATTCTACACGCATAAAAAATACTTTTTCGGCTTTATCTACGTGTTGGTCAAGGTAAATAATGTTACCTTTGTTGATATTGATAAATTCGGTTACTGCAGCAATAATGCCTTGTTTATCAGGGCAGTGTAATAGCAATACGGCCGTGTCTTTTTGGGCTTTTTCCATGTTTTTTATCTGTCTTTTTACGAAACGCAAATATACAAAAATATTGGCATATACAGAAAAAAATTGTACATTTGTTGATTCAATGGTCGCTTGTCACTTGTCGTTTGTCGATAGTTGCGAGTGAATCGGTCACTGAGCCTGTCGACGTGTTGTTGACCGAAGGGAAAAAGTGCCCGATTCACCGATTAGTCGATTAGTCATGAGGGCGAAGCCCGAATAAATAAAAGAATAAACAATGAAATACTCCGAATCCGAACTCATCATCAACGGCGATGGAAGCGTATTCCATTTGCATTTGTTGCCAGGACAATTGGCTGACAAGGTTATTTTAGTGGGCGATCAAAACCGTGTAGACAAGGTGGCTGCCTTTTTTGATAGTATTGAGTGTACGGTGCAAAATCGCGAGTTTAGAACCATTACGGGACGCTTCAAAGACAAGCGAATTTCGGTGGTTTCTACGGGTATTGGAACCGATAATATCGACATTGTTTTAACCGAGTTAGATGCCTTGGTAAACATCGATTTGCAGACTCGCGAAGATAAAGAAAATAAAACAAAACTTTCTATTGTTCGCATAGGAACATCGGGAGGATTGCAACCTTTTACGCCAGAAGGCACTTTTGTGGTTTCGGAGTATGGAATTGGCTTTGATGGATTGCTCAATTATTATGCCGGACGCGATGCGGTTTGCGACCTTAATTTTGAAAAAGCTTTTGTGGCGCAAACAGGTTACGATGCGCGTTTTGCAGCCCCTTATTGCATTGCAACATCTAGCCGTTTAACCCGTCAAATTGCCGGCGATGACATGGTGCTAGGTACGACCATTTCGGCTCCTGGTTTTTATGGGCCACAGGGCAGGGCCATTCGTATTCCATTGCACGATGCATCGCTCAACAATAAAATAATGCAGTTTGAATACGAGGGACATCGCATTACTAATTTTGAAATGGAAGGTTCTGCCATTGCAGGGTTATCGGCCTTGTTGGGGCACGATGCCACCACGGTTTGCCTGATTATTGCCAACCGATTGGGCAAACGCTTTATTGGCAGCTACGACGAAAAAATGAAAGAACTGATTCAAACGGTACTTGAAAGAATTTGAAAATTCTTTCAAGTCAAGAGTCAAAGGTCGAAGGTCGAAAGTAGGTACGCACGGCTCGTGCGTCCGTGGTGCAAGCGGAGAGCAGAAGTAAAATAGGAACCGCCCTTCGACAAGCTCAGGGACCGATTTTATCGCCTAAACGAATTTCAGTGCAAGCCGAGCGCAGAAGCAAACTTGTTTGGTTATGCCAAGGCGCAGCCTGAAATCATGAAAAGCGAAGCTTTGAATAATAAACAACTAAACAACATATGAACATTATCGATTTAATTGGAAAGACGCCTTTGTTAAAGGTAAGTGATGATTTTAATATTTATGCGAAAGCAGAGTTTTTGAACCCTGGCGGCAGTATCAAAGACAGGGTAGCAAAAAACATGATAGAACAAGCCGAAAAAGAGGGCAGACTCAGACCAGGTATGACCATTATTGAACCTACATCGGGCAATACAGGCATTGGTTTGGCGTTGGTAGGCGTGCGCAAAGGTTACAAGGTGATTATTGTAATGCCCGAAAACATGAGCGAGGAGCGCAAACGCATTATTCGCTGTTTGGGAGCAGGTTTGGAATTAACCCCCAAAGAGTTGAGCCTAGAAGGAGCGGTTAAAAAAGCCGAAAGCATTGCCGCCGAATTGGGCGAGAATGCCTTTATTCCTCAACAATTTGTAAACCCCAATAACCCTGCTATCCATTACCAAACTACAGCAGTAGAGTTGTGGGAACAAATGGATGGTCAAATTGATATTTTTGTATCGGGATTGGGTAGTGGAGGTACATTACAAGGCATTGGTAAGTTCTTAAAAGAAAAAAATCCCAATATCAAAGTGGTAGCTGTAGAACCCAAAGATGTGTCGGCTTTGTTGGGTCACGAACCTGGTTTGCACCAAATTCAGGGCATTGGCGATGGTTTTGTGCCAGAAGTGCTAGATACATCGTTGATAGACGAAGTAGTAGAAGTGTCGGATGCCGATGCCATCTATACTACCCGCAAAATGGCAGAAGTATACGGTTTGTTGTGCGGCACCTCATCGGGTGCTAACGTATGGGCAGCCATTCAAATGGCCAACAAATACGGCAAAGACAAACGCGTGGCTACCGTTTTGGCCGACAGAATTGAACGGTATTTTAGTACCAATTTGCTGTAAGCTGGCGCCTGGGCGACCGTCAATAGTCGAAAGTCGAAAGTCAGTGCAAGGTGAGTGCAGAAGCAAGCTTGCTTGGTTATGCCGAACCGCAGCCTGACTTCATGAGCGAATCGAATAAAGTCGCAAGTCAGTGCAAGGTGAGTATTTCGGGCCCTTCGACAAGCTCAGGGACCGAATTATAACGATTAGTCGATTAGTCGATTAGTCGATTCGTCAAATTTACTTATTCCACGTGTGGCTAAAGCTATAGCTAACACGAAGTACACCCCTGATGTTATCGACACGATAATCGGGGGTTATTTTTTTGCCTTCCCAATGGCCGTATGCCGCATTGGTGTATTCGCATTCTAGGCCAACGCCCAGTCCTTTGTAGTTAAATTCTACCGATGCAGCGGTTTTGATAAGGTCGCTTACGTTGCTGCCTGTGCCGTAGATGGAAGAGCATTCCGCATCGCTTCCTAAAGTTTTTAAATAACCTGCAAACACGTTAAAACGCCATTTGCTGCCATAGCTGGCACATACGTATGCCGCCATTTGGTCTAAATTGGCATAGGTGGCTTGTAGGTTCTCTACATCTTCCGATACCAAACCGTATCCGCCCAAAACAATTAAGTGCGACAGGTTTTGACCGCCCAATACGCGGGCATTGAACAACCAGTTGTCTTGCTTAAATTCGGTATAAACCGTACCCGAGAAACTGTGCAAAGGCATGGTTTGTACGGTCGAACCGATTTCGCTGGTAAAGGTATGGTCGATGCCACAGTAGCGGTATTCGCCCATCAAACCGTATTTCCAATTGTTGGCAGTACCGGTAAACCCTAACACAGCTTCGGGGCGGATGTACTTAACGCCTTCGGTTACAAAAGCGGCGGTTAGTTTGAAATGAGGGGTGGCCATCCACTCGTATCGAATTTGGGGTGAACGGTTGATGATACCCGTTGGCGTACCTCCGTTTAAGGTAAGCACGTTGGGGAAAATACCATCGTAGTAGGGGTGCCAGGTTTGACCTACCAAAAGGGTGTGGTTTTTATAGGCGATAGAGGCGTATGCGTGGCGCAGACGGAAAATATCGATGTAAGTAGCTGTACCGCAAAAATCGCCCTCGATGTGCGCCCCCAATTTCAAATTGTTTAAGCTGTATTGGTATTTTAAACCAATGCGCGATGTAATGGCTAAAAAACCAGCATTTACTTTGGCATTTTTGTCAAAACCGTAGTCGTCCAGCTCAATGGGTTTGGGATACAGGCAAATAATACCCCCTTTTGCCTCGTAATTTTCGCGGCTGTTTACGTACATTTCGCTGCGGGCAAAACCATAAACAGTAATGGCGTGGCTGTCTTTTTTGGTAGCCGTGCTGTCGGCATTTTGTGCCATACCTGTTAACGATACTAATGCTATAAGGGTGGTTAAGACAATTTTTCTCACGGTAATTTATGCCTCTAAAATTGGGTGGCAAAATTAGGTAATTTTATTGAAAAATGTCCATTCAGGTGCTTTTAAGTTGCGTTTTGTGTTAAATTTTATTACATTTGCCATTCTTTTAACCCAAAATCAATTATTCTATGAACAAAAAAAGCAATATCCCGCCCATTTATGTGCCTGTGCTGGTTATTTTATTCCTGGTTGGCATGTTGGTGTTGGTCATTAAAACCTTTGGTGTAGATTCGTTGGCAGGGGGCAGTCAGATAGCCTTGTTAATGACTTCTATGGTTTGTATCTTGTTGGGTACACTGGTATATAAACGCACCTGGGACGATTTTGAACAGCAAATTAAAGAGGGCATTGGTGGTGTTGGATCGGCGGTTATTATTTTGCTCATTATTGGTGCACTAGGTGGCGCTTGGATGGTGAGTGGGGTAGTTCCTACGCTAATTTACTACGGTTTGCAAATTATTCACCCCTCTATCTTTTTGGTAGCAACTTGTATTTTGTGTTCACTGGTTTCGTTGGTAATTGGTAGTTCTTGGACCACCATTGCTACGGTAGGTGTGGCACTTATTGGCATTGGTCAGGCACTAGGTTTTTCGCCCGAGTTGATTGCCGGTGCCATTTTATCAGGTGCTTATTTTGGCGATAAAATGTCGCCTTTGTCCGATACTACGGTAGTTGCAGCATCATCGTCCGAAACTCCTTTGTTTGAACACATTAGGTACATGATGATTACCACTGTACCTTCTATGTTGATTACCTTGGTTATCTTTACCATTATTGGTTTTGTGCATCCTGCCGTGGGTAATTCATCGCCCGAAGAACTAATTACTGCCTTGCACGATCGTTTTGTTATTTCGCCATGGTTGCTGTTGGTGCCTGTGTTTACCGCCATTTTGATTGCTAAAAAATTGCCTCCTATTGTAACGTTGTGTTTGTCTACAGCCGTAGCCATTTTGGTAGCGGTGTTTGTGCAACCCGATAACCTTTACGAGGTAGCAGGCGAACAAAACTTGTTTAAAGGAGCGATGATTGCTTTGTACGGTACTACCGAATTGGCATCGGATAACAAGTTGTTGGTAGAATTGATTGATACCAGCGGCATGGCAGGTATGTTGCATACCGTTTGGTTGGTGTTATGTGCTATGACCTTTGGTTCTTGCATGAAAGCATGCGGTTTTGTAGAAAGTATGACCAATTTCTGCAGCAAGTTAATTACCAAACGTACATCGTTGGTGGCAACAACCGTAACCTCTGGTTTCTTCTTTAACGTAACTACTGCCGACCAATATTTGAGCATTATCTTAACCTCTAACTTGTTTAAAAACGTATACAAAGAAAACGGTTACGAAAGCCGCTTGTTGAGCCGCTCGTTAGAAGACGGTGCTACGGTAACATCGCCTTTGGTGCCATGGAGTACCTGTGGTATGACACACTCTACCATTTTAGGCGTATCTACCTTTATGTATTTCCCATATTGTTTCTTCTGTTACATCAGCCCCATTATGTCTATTGCTATTGCTGCATTGGGCTATAAAATTTTCAGAAACGGCAAAAAAGTGAACGCAAAAGAAGCGACTGCGTAAGTGAATTTTCTTGCCTTATATCGTTTGTTCGATAATAACAAAGCCAGTCCAGATGGGCTGGCTTTGTTGTATTTAGAGGGATAATATCACGTTTCAGTGGTCGCATAATTTGCGACAACTCGTTCTGATGGTTTATTCTAGTAAATCTGTTATTCTGATATTGAGTACTTGTGCAATGTCGTACAAGGTGTAAATGGTGAAATTATGAGTGCCTCGCATCCATTTTGATATCTCAGAAGGACGTTTGTTCATTCTTTCTGCAAGATCTTTTTGATTCATATTGTTTTGCTTTAGATACAAATCGATCTTATCAGAAATGCGCAACGACATTTCTAATTTACCATTTAAGTTGCTAGGGATGTTTTTTACACACTCTGTAAATAATTGATTTGCATTCATAGGTGTTAGGTTATAGGGAAAGAATCTGTGGTAATAGATGTTATTTTAGTACCTTCAATAGTAATATTACCGTCTTTCACTCCTTTCTTTAGAATCTTATTAAAGGCCTTTAAATTCATAACATATCCATTAAGTTCCTGATCTTCTTGGTATGTTCTAGTTGTTTTTATACCTCCATTCCCTATTATAAGAATTTGATCAGAAATTCGTAAACAATATAATCTGAGACGTTTTGAATCCAATCCTGAAGCTTTTATTTCTCCTCCTTCATTTCGAAAATAGCGTTCACATGCACCTATTTCTAATATGTGTGATAATACTTTAATGATTGAATTAAAACTTTCATTGTATACGGCGTTGTCTTTAAATTTGATGATAAATTTCTCAAATTCAGTGTGATTATCATCGTTGAAATTAATAGAGTAAAGGCATGTGTTACTACTTTTGCTAATTTCTTTTAAAGAGACTTTGTTTTCTTTCATAATTACAATTTAAGATGGTTATACATTAAAACTTGCTGCAAAGATAAGAATTATTTTTAAATTCACCTATAAGTGAATTAGAGATTTTACAATTTTGATGAAAGGTGGAATGAAATACCATGTTGAACGACATTGCACAGAATAAAAAATTAGTATCTTTGCATAAGAAAGGCTTCGCTTCGGCATAGCAAACTAAGCAAGCTTGTTTACTCTGCTCTCAGATTGCACTTTCTTTGACATATCAGAAACAGTATTACAATTAAAATTAAACACAGAAGATTAGTTGTGAATTGCTTTCATTATAGTATCTTTGACATATCAGAAACAGTGAAGAACGACGTAAGAAGGCAGAAGATGCTGTTGTGAATTGCTTTCATTATAGTATCTTTGACATATCAGAAACAGTGAAATCAATTTATAACCATCAATGGTGGTAGTTGTGAATTGCTTTCATTTATTTATCTTTGACATATCAGAAACAGTAAAGATCGTGTTATTAAGTACATAGACGTAGTTGTGAATTGCTTTCATTTATTTATCTTTGACATATCAGAAACAGTCGTGGGTGGTTATACGGGCAGAGCGGTACTGTTGTGAATTGCTTTCATTTATTTATCTTTGACATATCAGAAACAGTTTAAAAAATTGAAACTATGAAACAAAACACGTTGTGAATTGCTTTCATTTATTTATCTTTGACATATCAGAAACAGTTCCACAAGCAGAATCTTCTGCAGTGTTTCAGTTGTGAATTGCTTTCATTTATTTATCTTTGACATATCAGAAACAGTACAACTTAATAAATTAGAACTATGGCAGAAGTTGTGAATTGCTTTCATTTATTTATCTTTGACATATCAGAAACAGTA
>JAEIGA010009263.1_pt1 | contig 14895 bp, 9 predicted proteins | sample 9270691 | NCBI WGS metagenome assembly JAEIGA01 (sample SAMN17057246, study PRJNA624740) | gut metagenome | biome: biome; isolation source: fecal sample | host: Bos grunniens | place: China: Xizang | collected 2019
ACATCGGTTTGGTCTGTGGCAATAGCATCAATTTGCAGTTCTATAGCTACTTCCAAGATTCTTTCAGCATTGGATATATCCGCATAAACACATCTATCTGCATACTCAAAACCAGGATAGTTACCATTAGGTGATACAACAATCACATAACAATCAGCATTTTTAGCTCGTTGAATCAAAGGAACCTGCCCTTCGCCCGCACCTAATATCAAAATCTTTTTATTGTAATGCATTAATAATATTTTTTACTGCGTTCATTACATTTTGCTTGCTATATAATTCATAAAGAACACGTTTATTCTCTTCACGTTCCTCTTCTGATAGAGGTGTAAATTGATATTTTCTTAACTCAGACTCTAATGAAAATACTTTTGCCCCCACACGTTTGAAAAAAGTAAATGCTAAACTTTTCTCACTAAGGTATACACGCATTCCTAACCATAAAGCTGTAATAATATTTCCTTGCCCAGCAGGTTGTGTATAACCCAAAATTATAGTAGAGCAGGACAACATTAAAGTATTATATTCATTGAGAGGCATAAAGGTTACTAAAGCTTGCATCTGTTTTCCAAATAAGACCTTTCCAATCTTCATTATTAAATTACGATGCCAAACTTCACCATAACTCAACGGTATAATTACTTTACTTTTTCTTAAATTCTTTAGTGTTTTAGATTTAATTATTTCCCAGAAAACATCAATATAGTTATTTTTAATGGAAGAAGAATTCCCAATCATTACATTAGTCCCTTCGCAACAACAATCTTTTAATGGTCCTACTGTATCTTCTATTGAATAGCAAGTATACCAGAGGTATTCAAAAGATGCTCCTGTGTATTGTTTAACATAATCGTATTCTTCTTTTATACTAGTCGAGAAATAATCTACCTTTTTAAACAAATGAGATGGGATTTCCCAACTTGAATCTATGTTATTTCGCTTTAATATCTTGCGAATAATGTAGAGCAACTTTGTTTTGGGTGCTAGATTTGCTGTAAATATGTCCGCCCTTGAATAAATTTCCCCTCCCCAAAAGAACCACAGCACTTTAACACTTGATGGTATCTTCTCTAAAATAGGTGTTTGCCATTTCCCCCAAAATAATCCATGAAACATAATGCCAGTATATCTATCCAAACTATTCAGCAATAATGTAAATTCTGTACTATTGGGATAAATGATATTGCACTTGTCTATTTCTTTTACTAATTCCAGGTGATTATTCGTCGGTATTAATACAACTTCAGATAACGCATCTCTATCGGAGAATTGTTTAATCACGTAGTCCGCAAACTTATCATCAGTCAATAAATGAAGTATCATAGATTAGATAAATTTGGTAATCAATTAGATTTGCACTTTAGCTCGCCAAATATTTTCTCCCCAATAATTGTGCCACTCAGCAATTTGCAATCCGCCCATAGTTTCTACGCGGAAGGTGATTGTATCATACACGCAATCATAGTACTTATAACTAGACAAAATGTCGCCAGTAGTGGTCCATACATCTAGGATATACTTTCCTTGAGCCAAATGACAACCTGGTATGGAAACAGCAAATTCAGCCTCTTCTTTACCTATTGGCCATTGCAATTCTTCGGTAAATGCCATACCTGTACGTTCGCCACCATTACCTACGTTGTCTATAAGTAAAGTAAATTGGAATTTAGTCAAATTTTTATGATTGCGTTTTACTCGAACTGACAAGCAAATATCATCATCACTATCTATCACATAAGGCATCTTACGCTCTACTGATAAAATCTCAAACTCCTTCGTTTGAGAACTTACACGACGCAGTTTATCCGATGGAACAAAATCAACATCACCAACTTCCCTAAGATTCCCCGTAATATACTCTTCTACTACATCATCAATCTTACCAATCATCTTGGTCATTCCTTTCTCTAGTAGAACGCCACTCTTGCAGAGGTTCTTGATACTCGCCATGTTATGGCTTACAAATAAGACGGTTCGACCTTGTCCTTGACTCACCTCCTGCATCTTGCCGATGGCTTTCTTTTGAAACTCGGCGTCGCCGACGGCGAGGACTTCGTCCACCACCAAGATCTCGGGGTCTAAGTGCGCAGCAACAGCGAAGCCCAAACGAACCATCATACCGCTACTATAGCGCTTGACAGGGGTGTCCAAGTAACGCTCGCAGCCAGAGAAAGCGACGATCTCGTCCAGCTTAGCGGCAATCTCCGCCTTGGTCATGCCCAAGATAGCGCCGTTCATGAAGATATTCTCGCGACCCGTCATCTCCTGATGGAAACCTGTACCGACCTCGAGGAGACTAGCGATACGGCCGCGGGCGCGGATAGTGCCCACGGTAGGAGCAGTGACCTTGCTAAGGAGCTTCAACAAGGTGGACTTGCCGGCGCCGTTCTTGCCGATAATACCCACCACATCGCCTTGCTCGACCTTGAAGTCGATATCACGGAGCGCCCAGACATAGTCGGAGTCGGCTTTTTGGGTGCGGTCGTTGACCGAACCGATCTTTAGATATGGATCTTCCTTGCGCAAAATGGCGGTCTGCCACCAACGGTTGAGGTCATGGCTAATAGTGCCTGTGGACACGAGTCCTAGGCGATATTGCTTGCCTACATGATTAAATTCAATTGCTGTTGCCATATAATTTCTTTTTTTATTAGTCAGACAGGTCGGACGGATCAGACGGGTCAGACAGGTCGGACTATTTATTTTTAATTCTGTACTCAGGTTGAGCGCGGGTCATCTGCTCGCAGATTACTCCTTACTCTACAAATATTATTTCGTTTTAGCAGTACATATAGTTACGCGGCGCAAAGGTACAACTTTTTTTTGACATAGACAAGAATTTCATACACTTTTGTAAAATTTATCCTTCGAACGAAGGTAAGAGAGGCCGCAAAGCGGCTGTCAAACAAGTTAGGAGAGTCAAACGAGTCAGACGGGTCGGACAGGTCAGATTAGATCTTCGATGATGCGGTTCAGGATATGGAAACCCTGCGTGGTGGCAGCTACGCAATCACCCTTATCTTCCAACAATCCCTGCTCGAGATAAGGCAACGCCTTACGCATATCAATATCTGCCTTCGCTACACCCTGGCACGTGCGCAGCGAGAGCATCACACGCTCCGTCAAGCGATCCTCGCCAGATAACTGCTCTACCTCCGGCAGCAACTCATGCGCCATGGCCTGCTGGATATAACCGTCTAAATCGGCAATATTCCACTGTCGACACCTACCATCATAGCTATGCGCACCAGCACCTAGACCCAAGTAAGGCGTGTCGCACCAATAGCTAGAATTATGGCGAGAATGGCGCCCAGGGAGCGCGAAGTTGCTTACCTCATAATGCAAGAATCCGTTCGCACAAACTTGCTCCACCAGATAGTCATACATACGCATTTCTAGGTCTTCGTCTACGGGCTGCAATCGGTTGTCCATCAGCAGCTTAGTGAGCGCTGTACCCTCCTCGTAAATAAGGCCGTAGGTAGAGATATGTTGGATGCCCAAAGAGAGGGCTGTTTGCACATCATTTTGCCATTGCTCCATGGTCTGAGTAGGCAGGGCATACATCAGGTCGATGGAGATATTATCAAAGCCCGCTTTTTGGGCGATGGATACGGCGTTTTTGGCCTGCATGGCGCTATGACGACGGCCGATGAGTTGGAGCAAATCGTCATCAAAACTTTGGATACCAATACTCAAGCGATTGAAGCCCATCGCTAGCCATGCCTCAGCTAGCTCAGGCGTGATATCACCAGGGTTAGCTTCGAGGGTGATCTCGAGCGGGCCATCCTGTAGCTCGCTCTGTGAGCGTCCACTAAACAGTAGCGCAGCGTCCACTAAACACTGAAGCATCATCTGGAGGCTCGCCACAGGCATTTGGCTAGGCGTTCCGCCACCGAAATAGATAGTGCGGACGGACTCGGTGAGCTGGTGCTGGCGGTCGATGAATTCGGCGATTATTGCATGTGCATAGTCCTCTCGCCTCTCGAGCTGGGTGGTCGAGAAGAAGTCGCAATAGCGGCAGCGGCTCTTGCAGAATGGTATGTGGACATAAATGCCTGCCATAAATCTGCTGCAAAATTAGTATTTTTTTTTGAAATTACAAAAATTATAGAAAATTATTTATTGTCTCCTTGCCCTTTGGGCAGAAATCTAATTGAATCTTATTTTACGCCGACTCTGATTTTATTACCATCGTTCTGCTTGTTGCTGCTTCAATCACCAGCAACTACGCTATCACTCAATCTAATCAAATAAGCAAGGGGATGAAGTAAACAACAACTTAGACAACATAATCCAACAACATTGCGCGCAAAACAACACATTGCGCGCTCAAGGGGATGATTGAAAGACAACTTAGACAATTAGTCGCCTTTGGCGAAGACAATGAAGACAATTATTTTTTTTGAAACAAGAATACGGCACTTGGGTTTCATGCCCTGCGGGCTTGTTTCACCGCTACGCTGTTTCAATGGTTCTAGTCGCTCGCAGGGCGAGCTGTTCTAAGGGTGGTGCGCTGGAGATGGTAGATCGGCTTCGCCTGTAGAAAGCTCCTGCTCGCTGCGCTCACGAAATCTAATAAAATCTATTATTACGCTACTGCCCGCCCATCACAAGGTTCTCCGAAATCAATTACCACCGCTCGCTTTTGCGTCATTACGCTAACGCTATGACTAATCATCGCTACGCGATAAAAGCTCACTCAATCTTAACTAATAAAAGCAAGTATCGACTTTGAATACACTGTGCACCGCGCCTTGGCGCTTATCATTAATTAAGATTTAGCGGACGAGTATCGGTAATCCCGATATGAGGAGCGGAGGTAATATATTACGGAGTACTTAGAAAAAGGGGATAAGTGAGTGGATAAGAGATTTATAAGATTTCTGCGAAGCAAGGAGATGAGCGCGGAGCGCTACAGTTTAGAGGACGGCGCTTGAGCGCCTACAGATCGCTGCGCTGGAGGTCTCCTTGCCCTTTGGGCAGGCGTAGAGCGTGAGCAGAATGGATAAAAAAGATTAAAAATCGCAGAAAGTGAAGAGTTTGTGCGTTTTTTCTTGCGTATGTGCAAAATTTATAGTAATTTTGCAGGAATTATTGACTAAAACAATCTAACAACATATGAAAATGGATATTGAAAAGAACAACAACAAAACATTTAACACTAAGTTTGCACTCTGGTTCTGGGGACTGTTTATCGGTGGAATAGGAGCCATCGTAATGGTATTCTGGCTCATCACCATAGGTGTACTAGGCTATCTGCCACCACTGGAAGAGCTGCAAAACCCTAAAAACAAATACGCCACAGAGATCATATCCTCCGATATGCAACTGCTAGGACGATACTACCGCAATGAGAACCGCGTGAGCGTGGATTACAACGAGATATCGCCCAACATGATTAACGCACTAATCGCCACCGAGGATGTACGCTTCTACCACCATACGGGCGTAGATTTGAAGTCCCTGATGCGTGCAGTGATGAAACTGGGTAGAGCCGGAGGTGGTAGTACACTGACCCAACAGCTGGCTAAGCAACTATGGTCGCCACGCGCCAACAACATCTTCGAGCGCGCCCTGCAAAAGCCTATCGAATGGGTGATTGCCACCAAGCTCGAGCGCCTATACAGCAAAAAAGAGATACTGACCATGTACCTCAATCAGTTTGACTTCCTATACAATGCCGTAGGTATTAAGTCGGCCGCACAAGTGTATTTCAGCACTACCCCAGCCGACCTGAAACTAGAAGAAGCTGCGATGCTAGTGGGAATGTGTAAGAACCCATCTATGTACAACCCTCGTCGCCGTCCTGAGCGCGCACTGAACCGCCGCAACACCGTGCTGGCTCAGATGTGCAAATATGAATATATCACCCAAGAAGTGTGTGACTCACTACAAGCATTACCTATTGAATTGAAGTATCAATCCGTTGATCACAAACAAGGTATAGCCCCTTACTTCCGCGAGTATCTACGACAAATGCTCACCGCCAAAGAGCCTAAACGCAGCAACTATTCAGAGTGGAACATGCTGCAATATGAAATTGACATGCGCCAATGGGAGGAGAATCCACTATATGGTTTCTGCCAAAAGAACCACAAGCCAGATGGCACACCATACGATCTCTATCACGACGGACTGCGCATCTACACCACACTAGACTCACGCATGCAGCAGTATGCTGAGGAGTCGGTGAGAGAGCATATGGTGGAATTACAAAATAGTTTCTTCCGCGAGAAACGCAAAAAAACATATGCTCCATTCTCACAAGACTTATTGCCTGAAGATATCGAAGCTATCATGGCTCGCGCCATGCGTCAGACCGACCGCTATCGCACTATGAAGAAGCAAGGAAAAAGCGACGCAGAAATCAAAAAAGCCTTCAACACCAAAGTGGAGATGCGCGTGTTTAGCTACGACGGACTAGTTGACACCATGATGAGTCCGATAGACTCCATCAAATGGAACAAACACTTCTTGCGTTGTGGATTCATGTCAATGGATGCACATACGGGCGCGGTGAAAGCCTATGTAGGTGGACCTGACTTCGCACACTTCCAATACGATATGGTCAGCACAGGTCGTCGTCAGGTGGGTTCAACCATCAAGCCATACCTTTTCACCCTAGCAATGGACGAAGGTATGTGGCCTTGCGACAGCACTGTGAATGACTCAATCACCCTATACGACGCACAAGGCGTGGCGTGGACACCACGCGATGACCATTTTGCCAACCAAGGCGAGATGGTGACCCTAAACTGGGGATTGGAGAAATCTAGCAACTGGATCACAGCTTACCTCATGTCACTCTTCACCCCAGAACAATTGGTGAAACTGATGCGTTCGTTCGGCATTGAGGGCCAACTGGACCCCGTGGTAAGCCTTTGTCTAGGTCCATGCGAAGTCAGCGTCAAAGAGATGGTAGACGCCTATACCACCTTCCCTAACAAGGGTATACGCGTTGAGCCACTAATGGTGACACGCATCGAGGATAACAATGGTAATGTGCTAGCCAACTTCACACCAAAAACCCACGAGATCATCAGCGAGACAACCTCATATAAGATGATATACATGCTGCAAAATGTAATGGACCATGGTACAGGTGTGCGTGCACGATTCAAATATGGTCTAAAATCACCAATGGGCGGTAAGACCGGTACCTCACAAAACCACTCAGACGGATGGTTCGTAGGCTTCACTCCATCATTGGTAAGCGGCGTATGGGTAGGCGGCGAAGATCGCTCGATACACTTTGATAATATGTCAGCTGGACAAGGCGCAAATATGGCATTGCCAATATGGGCGCTGTATATGCAGAAGGTATATGCCGACGAAGAGCTGGGATACGACAAAGAGGAAAAATTTGATATACCTGAGTGGTTTGACGCAGAAGCCGGGTGTAAGTAAGACGACAACGCGGGGGGAGGGTGAATCTCCTACTCGCTACGCTCGAGAAATCTTATGAAATCTTTTAGCGTAGTAGGATGTAGCAGTAAATTACCACCGCTCCGCTCGTCGGCGCCCAGAGTAACCGCCGACTACGCCATCGCTCAATCTTAACAAATAAAAGCAAGATTCGACTTTGAAATGCATTGAGCAAAACGAGATATAGTACTAAAAGTTGAGCGAAGCGAACTGCGTTGCAGATGAACAACAAATAGAAAACAATGACAGATAAAGAGTTATCATATCAGATTAGAGGTGCAGCCATGGAGGTGTATAATGCATTAGGTCCTGGTTTGCTGGAATCCATTTATCATAAGGCTATGATATGCGAATTGGAGTCAAGAGGATTGAGCGTTAAATCCGAAGTTCCTGTGGAGATAAGTTATAAGGGAGTGATGATCGAAGAAGATTCGCTTCGTTTGGATTTGGTGGTGGAAAATCAAATAATCATTGAATTGAAATCAGTAGAGAAACTCTCACCCATCCATTTTAAGCAACTAAGAACATATTTGAGATTACATAAAAAAGAATTGGGCTGGTTGATAAACTTTGGAGCATATGATTTTAATGAAGGATTACATGCAGTAAAAGTGAATACAAACGAGCAAAAAGAATAAGATATAAATAATGGCAGTCGATACTAGCCACATTTGATAAGATTGAGCGATGGCGTAGTTGCTGGTGATTGAAGCAGCAACAAGCGGAGCGGTGGCAATAAAAACTGACCATAAAACATAAGATTAAATAAGATTTCTAATCTCGGCAGAGCCTCGAACGATTTTTTCTCGAGCAGTTTGATGCGAGAAGGAGATAAAATAATATGAAGAAATTGTGGTTCATAGTATGGCTGATGTGCCTGTGCGGAGGAGCACAAGCACAACTCAACACCGATCGCATTACTGCGATTGGGCGGAATGCCCTATACTTTGACGACTATGTGCTCAGCATACAATACTTCAACCAAGTCATCAAACTCAAGCCCTACCTGAGCGAACCATACCTGCTACGCGCTATCGCCAAAATACAACTGGGCGACTATGTCGGCGCTGAACAAGACTGCAACGCCGCCATCGCACGCAATCCCTTCCAGCCTGGCGCGTACTACACACGAGGTTTTATCTATCGACAAACCAACCAAATAGAAAAAGCCGAGAAAGACTTCAGCGAAGCACTGGTATTCGCACCAGAAAACAAAACCTATATCGCAATGCGTGCCGATGTACTAGCCGAGATGGAGCAATATGATCTGGCTATACAAGACATCGATCACCTACTCCACCGCGAACCACAATCAGCCGCTCTACACTTTGAAAAAGGCAGCATATGCCTGCGCAGCGGCGATACGATATGTGCGCTCAATGCCTTTACACAAGCCACCGAATACGACTCGCAAAACCCATCTAACTGGTCGGCACTAGGTCTGGTACAACTGATGCTAGACAGGACCAGCGATGCGCTGAGTTCGCTGAGCCGCAGCATCGATCAAGGTAGCCAATGGGCTGGCGACTATATCAACCGAGGCATACTATACTACGAACTCAATAACTACCGCAATGCTTTGGCCGACTATGACAAGGCTGTGAGCCTCAGTCCGCGCGACGCGCAATGCTACTACAATCGTGGTTTGCTGCGACAGGAACTGGGCGACTACAACCGTGCCCTAGACGACCTAACACAAGCCATCGACCTAGCACCCGAGCGCATAGAGATATACTACCAGCGCGGTATGGTGCAGCTGCAACTGCGTCAGTGGGAAGATGCCCTAACGGATTTCAAGACCATCATCCAACGCAGACCATACTTCCTACCCGCCTACTACCTAGCCGCACAAGCGCAGAGCTCGATGGGAAAAGAAAAAGAGGCATACGAGCTAAGGCAAGAGGCATACCAATTGGAGCAGAAGAAAGACAGCATACAGTCGCTAGCTACAACGATGCAACTGGCTGAATCTCAACCACAACAGCGAGACCGAAAGAAGGAGTTCTCGGCCCTAGCCGCACAAAACCAAGAGAGCTCGGAAGAGGAGAACAAATACGAGAGCGAGACACGCGGCACCGTGCAACGACGCTATACGGATGTGGTGAACGAACCTAACATCCTACTATCATACTACGCCAATACAGCCACCTCGCTGCGACAAACCAACTACTCGCATGTTAGTGTAGATATATACAACCGCACCAACTACCTACCCGCAGAACTGCGTTTCACCACCCAAGAGATGACCCTCACGGCGGATATGGTGAACCAACATTTTGCTCAGATCAGCCAACTGACACAGCAGATAGATATGCTAAGCACAATGCCTAACAGTCAGTCCGCCCTGAGCGGAGCATATATAGCACGCGCATTTGAGTTTGCATTGGTACAAGACTACTCATCGGCACTAGACGACATCACACGCGCTACAATGTTGGATGGTCAACTGTATTTTGCATACTTCTGCCGCGCCAACTGGCGCTACAAACTCATGGAATATAAGCGTGCAATGGGCGAGAAAGTGGAGAGCGCCGACTTCGAACTGATGATGCGCGATTACGACTATGTGATCAGCCATATGCCTGACTTCTCCTTCGCCTACTACAACAAAGCCAATATGCTGTGCATCCAACAGGACTTTAAGGCCGCAATAGCATACTACACGCAGGCTATCGCAGTGGATGGCGACTTTGCTGAGGCATACTTCAACCGCGCACTGACCTATATCTACATCGGCGAAAACGACAAGGGAATAGCCGACCTGAGCAAAGCCGGCGAACTAGGTATATACCAGGCGTATAACTTGATATCAAGGTTTCAGTAGGATCGGCGATAGCCGCTAGTTTAGAGGACGCTTCGCTATAGTTTAGAGTTTAAAGGCGAGGGGTTATTAACAACAACACAAACAACATAATCCAACAACATTGCGCGCAAAACAACACATTGCGCGCTCTAAGGAGGAAAATGTATACACTTGCCGCTCGTTGTGTTGTTACGAGCGGAAGAGTTGTTAAAAGAAGTTGTTTGAGTTGTTGAATAGATAAAACAACGAAATAGTTTTACAACAACATAAACAACATAATCCAACAACATTGCGCGCTCAAGGGAGAGATATTCTCCAGAAATTTTGAATAATTTTAGATAATTTTTGGAGCAAAAAAACATCCGTGATGATCCGTGAAATCCGTGGGAGATAAAAAGAAATATGAAAAAAATTGGACATATATTGGTAATCTGCGTGGGCTGTTGGCTATTGGGTATTGGCCATGCAAATGCACAAGTGCTATACCGCATTAGCGGCAATTCGGCCGCAGCACCATCCTATATACTAGCCACCAATAAACTGGTGGATATGACCTTCCTGGATAGCATACCCAATGTGTTCAAAAGCTATAGCCAATGTACGAAAGTGATCACCGAGTTTGCTATGCAAGACTACGAAGCCATCGCCGCACTCAGGCAAGCAGCACTACTGGCCGACTCCGTGAGACTAAGCGACATACTCACACCCGCAGAATACCAGGAGATTAATGAAGCACTGAAAATACAAATAGGTATGGGACTTGACAAATTAGGCAGAATGAAACCCTCATACCTGACCGAGATGTATCGCAACGAACTTCTGAAGCGTTGGCTCAATTACGATGAAGATCGCTCGATGGAGACATTCTTTGAGAAAGTGGCCTTGCAGTCGGATAAACCTATCTATGGACTAGATGATGTGGGCGAAACGATGTATATGCTCTTTGACCGCGAGCCATTTCATTGGCAATGTGAGGAACTGAAAAAAGTGGTGGAATATCCAGAGAAAGAAGTGCAACTAGAACGACGCCTCAAAGAGATGTACCTATATGGACGCCTGGCCGATATGGCCTACCTAGTGAAAGGACCAGACAATCTCACATCCCTATCCTACTCCGATTACAAGGTATATACCTTGCGCAACAAAGAATGGGTAAAACGACTGCACCCTTACCTGAAAGAGGGAAAAGCCTTTATCACCCTGAATGCAATCTACCTAGGCGGCGATGAAGGACTGCTAGCACAACTGAAAGCCGCAGGATACAAAGTAAAAGCGGTGAATAGATAATAGCGGTAGCTAAGCTACGAATAATGGTTCGCCAAAAGGCTGCGCGAACAATGGCTCGCCCGTAGGGCTCACGAATAGTGGTGCCAACGGCACGAACAATGGTAGCAAAGCTACGAATAGTGGCTCGCCTACGGCTCACGTGAGTGCAACGAGCCAATTTCGTGAACGCAGTGAACCATCCTTCGTGAGCGAAACGAGCCAATTTCGTGAACGAAGTGAGCCATCATTCGTGAGTGAAACGAACCAACATTCGTGAACGAAGTGAACCATCCTTCGTGAGCGAAGCAAACCAATGAAGTGAAGCGACAGCGAAACAATATGATAAAATCCTTTTTAGACAGAAATGCATTGGCTTTGGCCATGGTGGTGGGTGTGGCAGGATTTCCCCTGTTTAGACACCTAACTGGCATATTGCCCCCTATGATCTTCCTGATGCTGTTCTTCACCTTCTGCAAGATCAACCCAGCAGACCTGCGTCTGCGTGCCTGGCATTGGGTCGTACTCAGTTGCCAACTGCTACTGGGTGTGGGTACCTACTACGGAGTGATGGCATTAGGTGATTGGCTATTGGCTATGGGAGATGGGCAATGGGCCATTGGTGAGAACGACTGGAGAATCATCGCACAAGGACTGATGCTGTGCCTGATCATGCCTACGGCTTCGGCTGCTGCTATCATCGCTGGCAAGCTGGGTGGCAGCATACAGAACCTCACTAGCTTCACCCTGCTAAGCAATATCGCAACAGCCATCTTCGTTCCTCTATTCTTCCCGGTGGTGAACCCCGATGCAGGCATCGAATTTACTACAGCTTGCCTGATGATACTCAAGCGAATTACCCCGCTACTGATATGTCCATTTTTGGCTGCATGGCTTCTGCGAATAGGATATAACACATATCACAAGCATAAGCATTCGCAGAAGCGTTTCTCCATCAATAAAACATGGGCTGCGATGCCATTCTATATATGGGCGATTACGCTGGTTGTGCTGATGGCCGACCTGACGTATTCCCTTATCCATCAGGAATATAGCTTATGGACAATAGGTATATTATGCGTAGGTTCATTGGTGACATGCGTGCTGCAATTCATGCTAGGAAAATACATCGGTATGCGCCTGCCAGCAGCTACTAAAGGCGAGGATTATCACGATGTGCTCATCAACCCCGAAGCAGCCCATTATAGCATGGCTCAAGTGAGCCGAATAACCGCCGGACAAGCCTTCGGACAGAAGAATACAACCCTGGCTATTTGGATGGCACAAGTGTATCTCTTGCCTGTTGTATCAATGGCTCCCGCTGCGTATATCATCTGGCAGAATATCTTCAACTCTATACAGCTTTCGCTAGCAGGAAGAAAGCGACGCGGCTAGCGGACGCTGCTAAAGAAGATGGATCTCCTTGCTTCGCAGAAATCTTAATAAATCTTTTGCGTTGGATGATGTAACCGTAAATTGCCACCGCTCCGCTCGTCGGCGCCCTGAATAACCGCCGACTACGCCATCGCTCAATCTTAACAAATAAAAGCAAGTATCGACTGCCAAAAATACTACATTATCTACACTATACTACACAAAAAAGAGTTGCACGGGCAACTCTTTTTTTATAATATGGTATTCTGTAGCGTAGCGTCCACTAAACAGTAGGCGAAGCCGTCCACTAAACCAATTTAGCAAGCGCTTCTTTCATGCGGCGCATGGCCTCGATGATAAGGTCCTCGCTAGTAGCGTAGGAGAAACGGATGCAATTATCCTCGCCAAAAGCACTACCCGACACCAAGGCCACATGTGCCTCCTGGAGGAGGTAGGTCACAAGCTCATCGGCATTGTGGATGGTCTGGCCATTGTATTGCTTGCCAAAGAAGGCAGTTACATCTGGGAAGAGGTAGAAGGCACCTTGTGGCTCCAAGACCTTCAAACCAGGTATCTCCTTAGCCAATGCCACAATCAAGTCGCGACGACGATGGAAAGCTTGACGCATGGTCTCTACGCAGTCTTGTGGGCCTGCATAAGCTGCTTCCGCAGCCTTCTGTGCGATGGTAGTAGCACAACTGATAGTTTGACCTTGCAGACGCTTAACAGCAGTGATGAAATCCTTGTCGTGAGATGCCAACCATCCGATACGATAACCCGTCATAGCATAGGCCTTGCTCACACCATTGATGATGATCAGGCGATCCTCCAGTTCTGGGAACTGTGCGAGGGTCTCGTGTTTGCCTGTATAAAGGATATGTTGGTAGATCTCATCGGCAAGTACGATCACCTGTGGGTGGCGCTTGAGCACCTCTACTATGGCCTTGAGATTCTCATACGAATAGACAGAACCTGTAGGGTTGTTAGGCGAGCAAAGCATCAACAGCTTAGTTTGAGGTGTGATAGCCGCTTCGAGTTGCTCAGCAGTGAGGCAGAAATTATTCTCCATCGTAGTCTTGATGAGTACGCTCTTACCCTCAGCAATCTTGACCATCTCCACATAACTTACCCAGCATGGCGTAGGCATAATCACCTCATCACCAGGACCAATCAATGCTTCGATAGCATTGCAGAGCGCCTGCTTAGCACCCACCGATACCACAATCTCGTTGGCATCATACGGACGAACTGGATAAGCCGCAATATCTCGGTTGAGCGAAGCTGCGATAGCTTGGCGAAGCGCTGGAAAACCAGGGGTGGGACCATAGTGTGAGATATCGTTGTTGATCGCATCAATAGCCGCTTGTTTCACATGTGTAGGGGCTGGGAAATCTGGCTCACCCAAAGATAGACCTATCACATCTACTCCTTCAGAACGAAGTTGCTGGCAAAGGGCTGCCACTTGCAAGGTAGCTGACTCTTCGAGTGCAGCAATACGGTTGGAAATAATCATAGATTATAGATTAATATAGTTTGTATAACAATTTGGGTACAAAGGTACTACATTTTTTTGAGTTATGCAATAATACAAAAAAAAAATCGCACGCAAAGGTGCGATTTTTTCTTTAGCTTGTTAGATATTACATCATTCCTCCCATGCCGCCAGCAGGCATTGCTGGCATTGGGTGTTCCTCCTTGATGTCGGTGATCACGCACTCGGTGGTGAGGAACATACCTGCGATGCTAGCCGCATTCTCAAGGGCTACGCGTGTTACCTTAGCAGGATCTACTACTCCAGCCTCCTTGAGGTTCTCATAGACATCCTTGCGCGCGTTGTAGCCGAAGTCAGCAGCGCCTTGGCGCACTTTGTCCACTACCACAGCACCTTCCTTACCGGCATTAGCCACGATCTGGCGAAGTGGCTCCTCTACCGCACGACGGATGATCTCGATACCGGTTTGCTCGTCCTCGTTCTCGCCTTTGAGGCCCTCGAGGGCTGCTTGTGCACGGATATATGCCACGCCACCACC
>JAEIGA010009264.1_pt1 | contig 14895 bp, 11 predicted proteins | sample 9270691 | NCBI WGS metagenome assembly JAEIGA01 (sample SAMN17057246, study PRJNA624740) | gut metagenome | biome: biome; isolation source: fecal sample | host: Bos grunniens | place: China: Xizang | collected 2019
GGGGCTTGACGGCACCTTCTTCGCCCACATGGAAGAGATAGACCTGTGCTGGCGACTGCGCACCATGGGCAAGTCCATCGTGTGCGTGTCCCAGAGCACCGCCTACCATCTAGGAGGCGCCACGCTCCATCAGGGCAATCCCCGCAAGACCTTCCTCAACTTCCGCAACAACTTGCTCATGCTCTACAAGAACCTGCCCGACAGCGAGCTCTCCTACATCATGCGCGTGCGCTGCCTCCTCGACCACCTTGCCGCTCTCCAGTTCCTGCTCAAGGGTGACTTCCAGAACTTCTCCGCCGTGTTGCAGGCGCGGCGCGAGTTCAAGCAGATACGTTCCGACTACGACCGCGACAGGCGACACGTGCAGCAGCTGCGCACCAGCCAGCGAGTGCCCGAACGCATGGACTTCATGCTTCTGTGGCAGTACTATGTGAAAGGAAAGAAAACTTTTTCCGCACTGATGAAAGGAGAGAACGAATGAGACCATTCATGCTGGCAGCCCTTTCGATGCTCCTGCTGAGGGCGTTTGCTCTCCCTCCCCATCCAGAGGAAGGAGGTGAAGAAACCTTCTCAGTCTTTGGCGCGTGGATGATGGTGAGCGAGATTGCCCCCGACGGCAAGAAGTCCCCATCAATATACACGCAGTACACCCGCTGCAAAATCTACGACCCCGACAGCACCTACTACTCTGTGCAGCTCCATGCCGTAGGCGACGAGATGATGATCGCCCACGAGATGGGACGCTACCGCCTCAACGACTCCGTCTATATAGAGAATGGGCGAGAGATGCCCTTCGAGTGGGTGAACGACACCACCTTCATCACCACTTTCCAAGGCTATAAAGAAACTATGGTGCGCTCCTCCACCATCACCGCCGAGCGTATGGAAGAGATACGCGAGCTGGTCAGGAAATACCCCGACAGCGCCAACTCGCCCGTCAAGCACTTCGTCTTCTCCACCACCGAACGGCAGCTGAAGCAGACAAACCGCTTCTTCCTGTACATTATTATAGGCATGGGCATCCTCGCTGTCGGCGTGGCAGTCTATGTCCATCGCCTGCGGCAGCGCAAGCGCGAGGTGGAGCGCAAGCTGGCAGAAATAGAAGAAGAGCGTACCCTGCGCCCCGAAGTGGTGGCGGACGCCATGAAGCTGGTGGAAAGCGAGTTCTTCCAGTCTGACTACTACATTGCCCTGCGCCAGCGCATCGAACAGGGCGGCAACATCAAGCCCTCCGAGTGGAAAGAGCTGGAGCAGCAGCTCAAAGCCGTCTATCCCCGATTTGGCAGCAGCCTCTACGGACTCTACAACCTCTCGCCCACCGAGTACCAGCTCTGCCTCCTGCTCAAGATTCGCACCGCTCCTGCCGAGATTGCCACTGTGCTCAACAAGGACAAGAGCACCATCAGCAGCATCCGCAAGCGGCTCTACAAGAAAGTTTTCGGCAAGGAAGGGACAGGAAAGGACTGGGATGAGTTTATTCTTTCGCTTTAACGGCTGACAAGCTGACAATGAATTTGTTGCATGGAGTTTGCAAACTATTTGCAAACTCCTTTTTTTGTATCCTCAAGTAAAAGCCAACTATTTGCCAACTCCCAACCTTTGCAGCGAAGCGGGAGTTTTGTACCTTTGCCATCGAAAAGACAAACCTAAAACCTGAAAAAATGAAAAAGATTCTCTTTTTATTCGTCTTGTTGCTGGCTGTGTCGGCACAGGCACAAGAGCCAGCCAAGGCTCAGCAAGTGAAGTACACCGTCAAGGGTGTGAGCAAGGAAAATGGCAAGATGGTCTATCTGGAAGACAAGTTGACCTCCAAACTGGTGGACAGCGTCACCGTAGCCCAAGGAAAGTTCGTGTTCAAAGGTCAGGCAGACAAGGATGCCATCTTTGCCATCACGTTCGACCCGAAAGACTGGCAGAGTTGGCACACCCTGTTCTTCAACGACGGCAAGACCATCCGCGTCAACATGAACGACAGCACACTGAAAGGTTCGCCGCTGAACGAGCGTCTGGCCTACTATAATAAGGAAATTCTGGGTTTGCCCAGCAGTTATTATCCAGAGTATAAATATAAGATGATCAAGAAGATGTTTGAAGAGGAACGTGAGTCCCTTCTTCCTGCAGCACTCATCGTGGAAGGCCAGAGAGCCTTCGGAACGAAAGGATTGCTCAGCATCCTGGAAGAGAAACCCGCCTATGCCGAGCATCCATACGTGAAACAATATGAGAAGACCCTGAAGTGGATGAGCACGGCAACCATTGTCGTGAAGTCAGGCAGAACCGAAGAGCAGAAAGCTGCCGACAAGGAAGCAGAGGATGCCTACATCGGCCAGCCCTTCACCGACTTCGAGATGGCAGACACGCTCGGCACCATGCACCGTCTCAGCGAGTACGTCGGCAAAGGGCGCTGGGTGCTCGTCGACTTCTGGGCATCATGGTGCGGACCCTGCCGCCGTGAGATGCCCCACGTGGTTTCCGCCTACGAGAAGTTCCACGGCAAAGGGCTCGACATCGTCGGCATCTCCTTCGACGGCAACAAGGCACCATGGCTCAAAGCCATCGCCACGCTGAAAATGCCATGGGTGCACCTCTCCGACCTCAAGGCATGGGAGTCCGTAGCAGCCAAGCTCTACAAAATTAAAGCTATCCCCGACAACCTGCTCATCGACCCGCAAGGCAAGATTGTGGCGCGCGACCTCAGAGGAGAAGAATTGCACACCAAATTGACAGAAATCTTTGGAGAATAGAACGGCAATGCTCCGTGCTAGTGAAACGGAAATACATTAGATTCTCGTAAAGGAGTAGATTAGTAAAATATGAAGATTAGTTCAAACATGCGTGTACACACCCTCTCCATTCGCAGTGATGCGCGTGGAGATTATCCCAATAGTTACAAACCTTAAAAAGCATAGACAGGATGAAAAGTTTGAGAAAGATAATGATGGGAGCGTTGTGCCTGAACCTGCTGGCGTGTCAGCACACGTCGCAGACAAGAGACGTGCTCGAAGTCATCTTACCTACAGGCACAGAAGGCTTCGTAGAGGTCACCTTTGGCGAGCTGGCAGAGCGGGTTGATACGTTCCCTCTTGTGGACGGACGTTTGGTGATGGAAAAAGAAGGCTTGCCGGTGTCAGTCACTCTGAAGTATCTGAAAGAGCAGGATGCCGACAGCACGGTGTGGCTGGCTGTGCAAGGAGCGCTTTCTCGATGGGGAAATGTCCCCTTAGGGCATGGGTACACCCTGCTCACCTTCGATTCCTTGCCCTCGCCAGTCGCTGTGGGGACCATCGCCGATGAGTATGGTGACTTCGAAGCACTCGACGTCTTCTACAATAACCCGCAGCGCTTTCGGAGCGAGGCGTTTCTGCAGGCACATTCCCAAAGCCTGTTCGCGCTGAAGCTCATACCCCATTCATGGGATGCCGACACGTTGCAGAGGGTCTTGGAGTGTTTCTCTGCGTCTCTGCGCAATTCTCCGAAAGGGCAGGAACTGCAACGCCTCATAGCGTCGCGCAAGGAGCAGGGCGGTGTAGCCAAACTCTTCCCCATGTGGGATACGGCTGGTGTGGCTCATGGTTTTCAGGAGTGTCTTGACGGGAAGGACTATATGCTGCTGAACCTGTGGGCAAGCTGGTGCGGCCCCTGTCGTGCCGAGATACCCGACTTGGCGGCGTTGTATAAGGAGTGCCGCGACCGTGTGGCGTTTGTCAGCGTGACCATCGACGAAGACCGTTCCGCATGGCTGAAAGCCTTGGGCGAACTGCCCCCAACCCCATGGGCAAACCTCTCCACAAAGTTTGATGGAACCGAGGAAGGCCGACCACGTCCTCCTCTCTTCAATAATGGCTTCGTTCCTTTCTTCTACATCCTCGACAGAGAGGGAAACACCGTTTACAGTTCGTTGGAATGTGGGGGCGGAAAACCTTTGGACGATGCAAAAGAAAGACTCGAAGAACTGCTGGAAGTGCAGCAATAGATATTTTGTGTAAAAACCAAACTTAAACCTTTACACGTATGAAAATATGAAACGCCACATCATCACCATCATCATCGCCCTTGCCGCCGTATGCAGCACATGGGCGCAGACGCAGAGAGAAATAGAACTATCTGGCTCTGTGGAGGACGGATTCCTGAAGATTCCGCTGAGCCACGCAAAGGTATCGGTATGCCGTGCCGACAGCAGTGTGCTGGTGGATTCGGCAGCCATATTCACGGCCTACAACCGCGACCTGAAACCGCTGTTTGCCAAATACACGACCAAGGTGACGACGGACGCGAAGGAACTGTTGGTACACGCCAGATTGAAGGGCTACGACGACGTGTGGCAGCGGGTGAGCATCGGCAAGCAGACGAAGGTGGAAGTGCCGACGCTGGAAATGCGCAAGATGCGGGAGGTGGACTTGGGTGAGGTGGTTGTGAAAGCCACCCGTGTAAAGATGTTCTATCATGGCGACACGCTCATCTACGATGCCACCGCGTTCAAACTGCCTGAAGGCTCGATGCTCGATGACCTCATCCGCCAGATGCCGGGCGTGACGATGAACGAGGCGGGCGAGATATTTGTCAATGGTCGAAAGGTGGATGAACTGCTGCTTGGTTCACACTCGTTCATGAGGGGCAACAAGCAGGTGTTGATGGAAAACCTGCCGTATTATACCGTGCAGAACATCAAGGTCTATGAAAAGCAGTCGGACAAGAGCATGGCACTGGGTTATGACGTGGATCCGAAGAAGTTTGTGATGGACGTGAACCTGAAGCAGGAGTACCAGCGCGGCTACATCGCCAATGTGGAGGGAGCCGTGGGCACGGAGGACAGATGGCTTGGTCGTGGCTTCCTGCTCGGCTTCAGCGACCATTACCGCTTCACGCTGCTGGGCAACGTGAACAATGTGAACGAGACGCGCCACATCGGAGAATCAGGTCACTGGACACCTGCCACGATGCCCAAGAACCTGCTCACGACCAGAAGCATTGCTGGAGAAATGGACTATCATGCCAAAGAGGACAGGGTGAAGAACAACCTGACGGCCTCGTACACCTCGACCACAGACATTAGCGAGAGCCGGAGCCGCTATGAACAGTTTCTGCAAGGGCTAACGCCCACGTCGCTGACCGAAAGCAGCAACCGCACGGGCAGCAGAGTGTGGCATGCGCACGATGCGTTCACGCTGACCAAACCCCTTTGGCTCCTGGTGGAATCTGATTTCAGATACTCCAAGAATCATGGTGCGTTCAGCTCCATGTTCGACCAATGGACTGACAGCCTGACGGCTTCGCAGCGCAACCGTGGCTTCAACGAGGGAAAGGCATGGAGCGGAAACGTGGAGGCGCAGGGCGCGTTCAACGTGGGCAAGAACCAGAAGCATATCGACTTCTACGTCAAGGCGGAACACAGTGAGAACGAGTCGGAATCTGCCATGAGATACAGCACACGGCAATACGTAAGCCCGCAACAGACCACCCAGCACAACGTGGACGACATCAGCAACCGCACGACTTGGGGCATCGCATCTTTGGGTTACGGCATGCAATTGTTCAAAGGCGTGGACATGCGCTTGGGCGAAAGCGTGTACTTCTTTCGCATTGATGCCCACGATTATCTATACCATCCCGACACACTGCTGCTGGCCTCGCAGATTGATGCGCTGACAGCCATCACGGACTTCAACAATTCATACGACAGCAGGACAAACGTGGTGGAGAATACCGTCGGCATCTCCTTCTCGGGCAAGGGGAAGTTCAAGATGGCTCCCAATAGTCCGTTCACCATCAGCTACCAGCGCTGGAGCGTGGGCATCAGCGTCCCCATGCGCCATGAGTCGCTCGACTATCAGCGCGGTCGCCTCGACACGCTCATCCGTCAAAATACGCTGTTCGTGAACACCTCGGCATCGTTCAGATATGTTCCAGAAGACAACAAGTATGATATCAGAGTACATGCCAGCCACAAGCGCAGTGCCCCTAATCTCTCCGACCGCATCACCTATCGCGACGACAGCCAGCCGCTCGTTGTCAAGCTGGGCAATCCCGACTTGAAGAGTTCCGTCACCTCCAACGTCGGCATAGACTATTCGAACAAGGCCGGGCGCAACCAGCAGCAATGGCACGTGGGCACCTCGGCAGACTTCTACCACAGGCAGACGGCGCAGTCGGCAAGTTACGACCCTGCAAGCGGTGTCTATATCTACAAGCCCATGAACGTCAGCGGAGCATACCGCCTGAATGCCAAGTTCGACATCAGCCGCACCATCGACAAGAACCGCTACTGGTCGTGGCAGACCAACGCCGACGCTGGCTATCATCACTCCATCGACCACGCCATGCTTACAGGCATGACGGCGAGCGAGGAAAACATTGTTAACACCCTGACCCTGCACGACAACGCCTACATACAATATAATAAAGGTACGCTGAACATCCGCGCCACGGGCGACATCCGCTGGCGGCACTCCGAGGGAAAGATGTACGACTTCGAAACGCTCAACGCCACCGACTTCCAATACGGACTCTCCGCCCGCTACACCTTGCCGCGCCTGAACACCACGCTCTCTGCCGATGGCAACATGTACAGCCGTCGCGGCTACGGTAGCAGCGAACTGAACACCGACGACTTCGTGCTGAATGCCTCCATCAGCCAGCCGTTCTTCAAGGGCAAGCTCATCGCCCGCATCGAAGCCTTCGACCTCCTCCACCAGCTTTCATCCACCCAGTACACCGTGAACGCCCAGGGCCGCACCGAAACGTGGTACCGCTCACTGCCGCACTACGTCATGGCGCATTTAGTGTATCACTGGAATAAGAACCCGAAAAAAAAGTAAAATATGAAAAAGCTTTTAATGATTGTGGGTGTCTTCGTGTTGGCGCTGACCGCACAGGCACAGAACCGAGTGATTGTGAACCCCGACTATGAAGTGGAAGAAGGATCTGTCATCTCTCTTGTCAAGGTGGAACAGACTGACACGGCAACAACGCTGCATGTCAATGTGCAGTGCAACTTAAGTGGATGGTCTGCAACCAATTGCTGGATAGAGGCGAATGGCAAGCGATATGCTCTCAAGAGCGGCTTCCGCATTCCTACGTTGAACGGGATGGAACTGAAGGAGGATAAGGAACTCCCTACCTTTAATACGGCAGGCGAGAAGACGGGCACGTGGTTCATCAAAGGCGGCGCAGAACCGTTTGTGGAGGGGAAAAGGTACACGAATACTGGCCAGATGGATTCGCTCGTCCTTCATTTTGAGCCGTTCCCGGCTGACGTAACTGAGTTTGATTTTGGTGACAACATCCGTAAAGTCAGCCTTGTCAAGACACGAAAGGAGGAGGCGATAGCCGATTCGCACATCCTTGTCATGCCCGATGCTGCTCCCGAGCAGTTCTTCGATGCCATTGCCGCCATGTTTCCAGGCAAGGTGGTCTTTATCGACCTGTGGGCGACATGGTGCGGTCCTTGCAAGCTCGGCATCCGCAAGATGGGTCCTATGAAGAAGGAACTGAAGGATAAGGATGTAGTGTTTGTCTATATCACCAATGAGGCAAGTCCAGAGGAACTTTGGCGCAAAAGCATCGCTCCCATGTCAGGCTATCACTTGCGTATGTCCAGCAGTTACTGGGACAAACTCGGAATGGAAGGGGGCATACCTCAATACTATCTCTACGACCGGCAAGGCAAGCAGGTTCTCCACCTCGTTGGCTTTGGCGATGGGACAGAGATTTATTTCAAAGAGGAAATTCTGAAAGCTTTGGAAAAGTAATGCTTGGCGAAACGTACCCCTCGGGTCCACCATACCGTACCCCTCGGGTCCACCTCATCGTACCCCTCGGGTCCGCTTTCAGTTTCCGAGGCGCATTGGCGCAAGGTAAGGTGTGGTTGCTGTTTGACCATCTTCTCCTTGTGTATTCCATCTCCGAGAATCCTGATGGCAAGCCTGTGATGCGCTGTATCAGCCCGCTTGACCTTGAGTCGTGTCCAGCCTTCTTCCAAGAACTTTACACCGAAGGGAATAGACGCGTCTTTCTGGAATGTGAGCAGAAAATCTACGAGTTGCTGCAGACGGATGGTGGGCAGAAAATGGATGAGGAAGAGGCATTGGTGCTGCTGGCAACGGGATTCAGGTCTGCATCGTTGCTGAAGAAGTCACCGCAGTAGTTGTCGCCGAGAGTGCTAGTATAGGCATATTGGTTTTTACGTTGGTATTGTTCTGCTGTTTCGAGCAACTGTATGAATCGTTCAGCTCGCAAGGGATTCATCTTCCCCTTTGCGAGCTGTTTCTTTTGGTACTTAATCCAATTGAGCATCTGATGCTCCTCTAAGCGGTGCTTGGAGGGGCGTCTTTTCTCTTCTGCCATGAAGGCCATGATATGGTTGTAGTGCGTATCCCAATGTTCTTCCTGTGTCATAAGGCTTAGTGGTGAGCGTAGATGAATCTCAGTATGAAGAAGGTTGTGAAACCTGCAAAGAATTCGGTTTTGGACGATGTTGTTTGGGGTTGAAGCCTGTCAGTTGATAGAAAAGGTTTCTCATTGTGTATGAGTCGCTTTGTATGTTTTCTTGGACAAAGATATTTATTTTTTGTGAATGTGTCGCCGAATGTGTGAAAAATGTTATTGTTGTTGGATGATATTGTTGTTTGGGGCATACTTTTGAATGCCAAAAGTGATGGTGAGCAGTGCTGTGTAGCAGAGAATGGTGACGAGGGTATTGGGATGCCATTCGATGGTGGAGAAGGGCAGTGCGGCTATGGTTTCGGTGATGCTGTTCATGGTGGTGGCGGTCCAGTTGAGCAGTTCTGTGAGCATGGCATTGATGGATGGCAACCAAAGGAATGCCCACCAAAGGATGCTGCCCCACATGAGCAGATAGACGAAGGGGAGAATGGCGAGGTTACTGATGATGGAAAGGATGGGGATGTTGCCGAAGTGATGCGCAACAAGCGGTGCGGTAAAGAGGGAACAGATGAAGGTGATGCCCATGGTGGTCCATAGGGTAAGAATGATGGGGGAACGCGATGGACTGCTGATGATGAGTTGCTTGTTGAATAGGCAGATGCTGCAGACGGAGATGAAAGATAGCTGAAAGCCGATGTCGTGCAGGAGGAAGGGATTGATGCAGAGCATGAGGACAAAGGCGAGTGCGCAGGAGTTCAGCGTGATGTTTTCACGAGAAAGTATTTGGCTGATCAGCAGCAGACTGAACATGATGACTGCACGGACGAGTGAGGGGGACATGCCTGTCATGAGCGCATAGCACCATAGCGCAGCGATGATGAGGGTGTTGCTGACCCATTGCCAGCGGCGAGGAAGCATTTTCTTGAGGAAAATGAACTGCATCATCATGGCGATGATGCCGACATGGAAGCCTGAGAGCGCTAGCACATGGCTGACGCCTGCACGTGCGTAGGCTGTACGGGTGGCTTTAGGTATTTCGCCTTTCCTGCCGATGGTCATGGCTTCGATGATGCTGGAGGCTTCTTGGCTGAGGTCGCTGGTCTCATAGATGTGATGCAGCTTTTCTTGCAAATCCAGGAATGACTGGAGAATGCTTGGTGTGGCATGGCACGGCTTGACCCGCCATTGGCGGAACGGCACATAGGCGGTTGCGCAAATGCCTTGATGAAAAAGATAGCGTCTGTATTTTGCAAAGATTCCTCCTCCGCTTGATGTTGGCGTCAGGTGGCTGATGCGGGCAAGGATGGTGTCTCCTGGTTGCAGCGAGGTGAAGCTTGAAATGTCTTTGTGTTTGCCTTTCCCAATATAGAGCAGCAGGCGTGTGCCGTTGTCTTGCTGCAGGTGGAGCGCCCATGTCTTGGCTTTCTCTTGCGGGAGTTCTGCTAATATGGCTTGAATGAGGGTGGTGTCTTGGGGTATGCCTTGGGATATGCGCTGATGCTTCGCTGTGTAGAAGGTGGTGCCGATGAGGAGAGAGAGAGTCATGGCGGCGATGCCGAAGGCTGGGCTCGGGACGGCGCGATGCAGTCTGCTGATGATGAGGGTGAGGATGAGCGCGATGCTGGTGAGGATGAAGAGAGTGGTGGCGCTGAGGTGTGTGATGAAAAGAATCGCCCCGACCATGCCCATTGTGAAGGGGATGGTGAGGCGAATGGGGGTATGCTTCTTCCTGTGCATTATAGGGCTTTGAACTCTTTGATGCGCTGTTCAGGATGAGGGTCGCCAAACACGTGGCTGCCTGCCACGAGCACGTCGGCTCCTGCCTGCACGAGTGGGGGGGCGGTGTCGGCGTTGACACCGCCATCGACTTGGATGAGGGTGTGGCTGCCTGTGCGCTGGATGAGTTCTTTGAGCTTTTTGACTTTCTGGATGGAGTGCTCGATGAACTGCTGGCCGCCGAAGCCGGGGTTGACGGTCATGAGGAGTACCATGTCTACGTCTTGGATGATGTCTTCAAGCACGTTGACGGGGGTGTGGGGATTGAGGGTGACGCCTGCTTTCATGCCTGCCTGGTGTATCTGCTGGATGGTGCGGTGCAGGTGGGGGCAGGCTTCGTAGTGGACGTTCATTATGTAGGCTCCGAGGGCTTTGACTTGCTGGGTGAACTTGCCTGGGTCTACTATCATGAGGTGCACGTCGAGGGGTTTCTGGCACAGCTTGGCTACGGCTTCAAGCACGGGGAAACCGAAGCTGATGTTGGGCACGAAGACGCCGTCCATGACGTCGAGATGGAGCCAGTCGGCATCGCTGCGGTTGATCATGTCGATGTCTTTGCTCAGGTTGGCAAAGTCGGCCGCAAGGAGTGATGGTGATACTTTGGCCATTTTGTTGTTGGTTTTACGGTTGTCTGTTGTCCGTTGTCTTTACTTTAACGTAAAGTTTGTCTGTCCTATCATTTGGCTGTCGCAGAAGATGAAGAGCTTGTAGTCGCCTGCTTCGAGGTATTCGGACACGTCGCTGTACATGGTCACGGTCAATTCTTCGCCTGTGTATTCGAAGTATTTCTTCTCGGTGTATTCGAGGGCTGTATCTTCGTAGGTGAAGGTTCCTTTGACGCCCATGACGGTGTTGTCGGGCTTGAGGATGCGGGCGTAGATGATGCGCTCTCCGTTGGTGGCGGTGACGTTTTTGACGATGGTGAATCCGAAGGAGAGTTTCTTTACGTTCTTCACTTTATCTGTGTCTTTGCCGCGTTTGTTGAGGGATTTCACCCAGAAGGCGGTGGCATCGAGCTGGGATGCAATGTCTACTTTGTCGCGGAGCTCGTTGCGCTCGTTGGAGAGATGGCTGATTTGGGTCTTTGCCTCGTTCATCTTTGCCTTGATTTGGGTGTTCTCCTCGTTGAGTGTCTGATTGATGCGGTTGAGCGAATCGACTTGCATGATGTAGTTCTGCAGCACCTTGCGGAGCGATGCGATTTCGGCTTTCAGACGCTTGATTTCGGCGGCGTCGGTGGCTTTGGTGCGTTCGAGTTCTTCGAGCAGCTGCTGGGTGTGGCGGCGCTCTTCTTCTATCTGTGCAATGAGACTGTCGTTGCTGAGCTTGCTCTGGAGCATCTCGTACTGGAGGTCAAACTCTTCGTACTGGCTTGCCATTTCCTGCTTGTTGATTTCTGCCAACTCGAGTAGCTCATCGTTTTGCTTCTGCTTGTCGATGAGGAGGAAACCCAGCACGGCAATGCCGATGGCGAGGAGTGCCGTGGCGATGCCGAGCAGGATGAGCTTGGTGAATTTGGGACGTTCGGGCTGCTGAACGTCTTGCTCCAGCGGTGTATGTGGTGCTTCTTCCATAGGTGAGGATTAGAGTTCTGCCAGTTCGACTATCTTGTCAACTGCGGCTTTCAGACCGTCAGCGTTTTTGCCGCCTGCTGTGGCGAAGTGTGGCTGTCCGCCACCGCCGCCCTGGATGAGCTTGCCTGCCTCGCGAACGAGCTTGCCTGCATTTTTTCCGTCAGCCACGAGATCGTCGGAGATGGATACTGTGAGTGTAGGCTTGCCGTTGGCTGCGCTGCCGATGGCAACGAACAGACGCTCTGGGAATTGGGCACGAAGCTGGAAGGCGATGTCTTTGGCGTTCTGTGGCTCGATTGGGAGCACACCCATGATGACTTTCACACCGTTGATGTCTTGCGCCTTCTCAATCAGTGTCTTCTTGAATTCCATGGCCTTCTGTGCCTTGAACTCGTCCACCTGGGCTTGCAGTTCCTTGTTCTCGGCAATGGCTTTCTGGATGGTTGCCATGAGGTCGGGGGCATTGTTGAGCAGTCCTTTCAGGTCGGTCATCAAATCCTGCATTGTGTCGAGCATAGACTCGACTTCTTTGCCTGTGATGGCCTCGATGCGGCGAACACCTGCGGCAATAGAACTTTCGCTGATGATTTTCATCATGCCAAGGCAGCCTGTGCTTGAAGCATGGCAGCCGCCGCAGAACTCGACAGATGTGCCGAACTGCACTACGCGTACCTTGTCGCCGTATTTCTCGCCGAAGAGGGCGATGGCCCCCAGTTTTTTAGCTTCTTCTATCGGATAGTCGCGATACTCCTTCATAGGGATATTTTCGCGAATCTTTGTGTTAACCAGATGTTCTACTTCGCGAAGCTGCTCTGGGGTGACTTTCTCGAAGTGTGAGAAGTCGAAGCGAAGGCTCTCGGCTGTGACAAGCGAACCTTTCTGCTCTACATGAGTGCCGAGCACTTCACGCAGCGCCTCGTCGATAAGGTGAGTGCAGGTGTGGTTGGCTTCGATGGCACGACGACGATCTACGTCAACACAAGCCATGAACTCGGCTTCGGGCTGCTCTGGAAGTTTGTCGACGATGTGGATGGCAACGCCATTCTCCTTCTTGGTGTCGAGCACCTGGATTTCTTCGTTCTCGCTGACCAGCACGCCTGAGTCGCCGACCTCGCCACCCATTTCTCCGTAGAATGGAGTCTTGTCGAGGATGACCTCGTAGGCGGTGCGTTTCTTCTGCTGCACCTCACGGTATTTTACGATGCGGGCAGGATGCTCGGTATAGTCGTAACCTACAAACTCGCTTTCTGCATCGCTGAGTGTATGCCAGTCGCCCAGCTTTACTTCGGCAGCATTGCGAGCACGGTTCTTCTGCTCCTGCATGCATGCGTCAAATCCTTTCTCGTCAACAGTTAAGCCCTGCTCGCGGCAGATCAACTCCGTGAGGTCGAGTGGGAATCCGAAAGTGTCGAACAGCGTAAAGGCCTTGTCGCCTGCAATCTCAGTCTTGCCTTCAGCCTTGGTCTCGTCGATGACTCCCTGCAGGAGTTTGATGCCGTTCTCTAGGGTGCGGAGGAATGAGCTTTCCTCTTCCTGCATCACTTTCATCACCAGTTTCTGCTGGGCTGCAATCTCAGGGAAAGCATCGCCCATCTCGTCAACAAGTGTTGGAACGAGCTTGTAGATGAATGCTTCTTTCTGGCCGAGGAATGTATAGCCGTAGCGAACGGCACGGCGCAAAATGCGTCGAATCACATAGCCTGCCTTCGCATTGGATGGAAGCTGTCCGTCGGCAATGGCGAATGCAATGGCACGCAGGTGGTCAACTACTACACGCATGGCGATGTCTTTCTTCTCGTCGTCGCCATACTTGCATCCTGCCATATCAGCCAATACCTTGATGAGTGGCTGGAAAATGTCTGTATCGTAGTTAGAAGTCTTGCCTTGAAGGGTGCGTACCAGACGCTCGAAGCCCATACCTGTGTCAATGACCTTAGCTGGAAGACCTTCGAGAGAACCATCAGCCTTGCGGTTGAACTGCATGAACACGAGGTTCCAGATTTCGATAACCTGAGGATGGTCTTTGTTCACCAGTTCACGTCCTGGAATCTTGGCTTTCTCTTCTTCTGGACGAGAGTCAACGTGAATCTCTGAGCATGGACCGCATGGTCCTGTGTCGCCCATCTCCCAAAAGTTGTCGTGCTTGTTGCCATTGATGATATGGTCTTTTGGCAAGAACTGCTCCCAGATGCTGGCTGCTTCATCGTCGCGAGAAAGTCCTTCTTCTGCACTGCCTTCAAACACAGTGGCATATAAATCTTTTGGGTCTATTTTCAGCACGTCCACAATGTATTCCCATGCCCAGCTGATAGCTTCTTTCTTGAAGTAGTCTCCAAACGACCAGTTGCCCAGCATCTCGAACATGGTGTGGTGGTAGGTGTCGTGTCCTACTTCTTCAAGGTCGTTGTGCTTGCCGCTCACACGAAGGCATTTCTGTGTGTCTGCCTGGCGACGGCATTTAGGGGTAGCATTGCCCAAAATGATGTCCTTGAACTGATTCATGCCTGCATTGGTGAACATCAGCGTTGGGTCGTCCTTCACAACCATAGGTGCTGATGGAACAATCAGGTGCTCTTTACTTTCAAAAAAATTCTTGAAAGATTCACGTATTTCTTTTGCTGTCATATATGTTGTTGTTTTAATTTCTAATTTGCAAAGTTACAAACTTTCCATCAATAAAACCTTCAATCTTTCACTTTAATTAAATAAAAAAGAAAAAATAACTCATCAATAGCCTATCCTCGCTCTTGTGCAGCCCTGAAAACTTTGTATCATGCTGATTTTTTCGTATTGCCTTATCCTTTCGCTGCATCATATTAAAGCACCGTCTGCATAATATTATACACGTGATTTGCGAAATATTATGCAGACGGTATTTATACGCAAATTCGAAATAGGAAGTTACGTAATCTTTGACGTCTGACTAAAGGCTGAATAACCCCAAAATCACAACAACCCTATCTCTTTCGGATGCCTTTAAACATCCCATTTTCAGCTCCGCTCACAACCTCAAAAGGGATGAGAGTCTCACCTATACCACAGGTGAGACTCTCATGTGTACCATAGGTGAGACTCTCACCCCTTTTGAAGTACAATATGGGGCATCGAACAGGTGTCTGTCCAAAGGTGAAAAAAAACATGAGTTCAATAACTTTCCTATAAC
>JAEIGA010009265.1_pt1 | contig 14894 bp, 12 predicted proteins | sample 9270691 | NCBI WGS metagenome assembly JAEIGA01 (sample SAMN17057246, study PRJNA624740) | gut metagenome | biome: biome; isolation source: fecal sample | host: Bos grunniens | place: China: Xizang | collected 2019
ATTGTGGAAAATAATTCTACACCTTGTTAGGTTTTCCCCGAACTGCTCTTATAGTCAGATATTAAATTGCGAGCAGATAGCGAAGCGGTATTTATGGACATATAAAAAAAGGGAGATACCGTTGTGGTATCTCCCTTAGGTATGGTTTAATTTTGACAATGTTTCGGTTTACAGGCCGAGGTCTTTCTTGATTTCCTCTACGCGTGCTTCTGCAGCCTTGTTTGCAGCATCGAAGTCGGCAGCGCCGCTGAATGGAGCAGGCACCTCGCAGTAGAACTTAATCTTTGGCTCTGTGCCTGAAGGGCGAACACTAATCTTGAGTCCGTCTTCAGTGAACCACTGGAGCACGTTAGATGTAGCAGGCATATCGAAGTCTTTCTCTACACCGTTCTCTACCATCTTAAGTGTCTTGTAGTCCTTAGTAAGCACAACCTTGCTTCCTGCGATTTCTGTAGGAGGAGTAGCACGGAAGTTCTCCATCATCTGCTTGATTTCGTCAGCGCCAGACTTGCCAGGCTTAACAACGTTGATAGTTGTCTCTTTCTGGAATCCGTATTCTGTATAGATGTCCATAAGGAGGTCGTAGAGAGTCTTGCCCTGATCCTTAGCCCATGCAGCGATTTCGCAAATCAGACAGATAGAAGCAGGAGCGTCCTTATCGCGTACCTTATCGTATGGCAGATAACCGAATGACTCTTCGCCACCACCGATATACTTGCGTGTACCCTCTAATTCTCTGATACGGTATGCAATCCACTTGAAACCTGTATACTCATCGAAGATTTCAACGCCATTCTTATTTGCAATCTTTGCAATCAGCTCAGATGTTACGATAGTCTTAACCATGAAGTCAGTAGGCTTGAGCTGTCCGAGAGCTTTCTTGTTCTTGATAGTATACCAATAGAACATCATCGCTGTCTGGTTGCCGTTGAGAATCTGCCAGTCGCCCTTATCGTTTCGGCAGACGATAGCGAGACGGTCAGCATCAGGGTCAGTAGCAACAACGAGGTCAGCGTTGAGCTTTGTGCCAAGCTTCATGCCGAGTGTCATAGCCTCTGCGTTTTCAGGATTTGGAGAAACGACTGTAGGGAAGTTGCCGTCAACAACCATCTGCTCTGGTACGACGTTGATGTTCTGGAATCCCCAAGAGCGGAGACATAGCGGAACGAGCACACGACCTGTGCCATGCATTGCAGAATAAACTATATTGAGGTCTTTCTGGCGAAGGATAACGTCCTGATCAACCATGCCTTCTTTTACTGCCTGCATATAGTCGAAGTCCATCTCGCCGCCAATTATCTGAATAAGGTCAGGATTAGCCTCGAACTTAACATCTTCGATTGTTACCTTGTTAACTTCCTCGATGATACCTGTATCATGTGGAGAAAGTACCTGTGAACCATCGTCCCAGTATGCCTTGTATCCGTTGTATTCTTTTGGATTGTGGCTTGCAGTTACGTTAACACCGCACTGTGCGCCCAACTGGCGGATAGCGAAAGAAATCTCTGGAGTAGGGCGGAGGCTTTCGAAAAGATAAACCTTTATGCCGTTAGCAGAGAAGATTGCAGCAACAGTCTCTGCATATTCGCGTCCGTTATTACGGCAGTCATGACCAACAACAGCAGCGAGGTCTTTCTTGCCAGGGAATGCTTTAAGCACATAGTTAGCAAAGCCTTGTGTAGCCATACCGACAATATATTTATTCATACGGTTTGTACCTACACCCATAATGCCTCTAAGACCACCAGTGCCGAATTCAAGTGACTGATAGAAAGCCTCTATCAAATCAGTTGGATCTGGATTGTCGAGAAGAGCCTGTACTTCCTGTCGTGTTTTTTCATCAAAAGAAGGTGATAACCATTCTGTTGCTTTGGCACGGCATTGTGCCACGAGTTGTTCGTTATTTGCCATTGTTTTATTGATTATATGTTAATAGTTTTTATGTTATTAAGGTATCGATTTTAATATAGATAGTCATTATTGCAACAAAAGTACTTAATTCCTTTGAATTATACAAATTTTTTTCAGTAAAAGTTTTTTCTTTTGCCATTATTTATTAATTTTGCATCATGAAAATTGAACTGATACAAGTAGGGAAAACGGTTAATAAGATATTTGTTGAGGGTATAAATGAGTATCTCGGCCGTATTAAACACTACGTTCCTTTTAACATTACGACGATTCCGGAGATTAAAAACACTAAGTCCTTGTCCGAGTCGCAGCAGAAGACACTTGAGGGAACACTAATACTTAAGCAGCTACAGGCGCAGGACACTGTTGTGCTGCTTGACGAGCATGGAAAGGAATTTCGCTCGGTTGAGTTTGCGGCATGGCTGGAAAAACAACAGCAGGTTGCACGCAGGCTTGTTTTTGTGATAGGTGGACCATATGGTTTTTCAGATGATGTTTATGAACGTGCAAATAGTAAGATATCACTTTCAAAGATGACATTTTCTCACCAGATGGTAAGACTTATATTCTGTGAGCAACTGTATCGTGCATGCACTATTATTCAGGGTGAGCCGTATCATCATGAATAACTTAAATGAATAACGAATAATAAACTAAAATACAAAGGATTATGCCTAAATTTATTGAACGAACACTTGAGCCAAATGAGAAGATTGTTCTTAAGGGACGTTTGCATTGGTATTTTAATTTCCGCTATACTGTATGGGGTGTAGTTCTAATCGTGTTAGGTCTTGTAGGTCTGTTCTACGTTGGGAACTATAATTTTGATGACGGTGCAACGCAACTGCTGTTCTACGTGTGTATTGCTGCCGCTGTAGTGGGGTTGGGCTTTATGATGTATGGATATTTCCTGCGTATCAAAACAGAGTTTGCGATTACAAATACTCGCTTCATACAGAAGGATGGCATATTTAATATACGATTAACAGAGATTCCGTTGTTTAAGGTTGAGACTGTTAATTTTACCCAGACGTTTATGGAGCGTATTATGGGCACGGGATCGATAGAACTTGTGGGAAGTGGCGGTACGAATCACAAGATTGATTTTGTGCAGCGTCCGTTTGAGGTGCGTAATCTTATTGCTACGTATATGAAAGAAGACAATAAGCGGGCTGTGGTAGAGCCTGTTGCAACAGAGCCTACGGTAACAGTAAGCGCTCCTGTTAATTATGAAATAAAAAGCTAATAGAATGGGGGATACAAAATAAAAAAAACGTGGAGCAATCCACGTTTTTTTATTGGTGTTATTGGGTGGTTACATTGTTGCTGTAAGGAATGTTGCATTTCCGAAAATATAAAGTACATTTTCGCATGCAGGAACAAGTAATGTTTCGCCTTGTCTGACTTTTATTCCGTTAATATTAGCTTCGCCCCACAGACATACGACAACAACAAATGAGTCGACTTTGAAATCAATTTGCGAGGCAACCTGTACAACAACACGATTGACATTAAAGTATGGGCAGCTGATTAATTGCGAATTAGGTTTGGTGCTGTCATACGATGTTCTGTATTCTGGCCATACCTGATAGTCAATAGCAGCTTTTGCCTGATCGATATGTAGCTCTCTTGGATTGCCATGCTGATCTTTTCTGTCGAAGTCATACACGCGGTATGTTATATCAGATGTCTGCTGTATCTCGGCAAGGAAATTACCTGCGCCAATAGCATGCAGTCTGCCAGCTGGCAGGAAATACAGGTCGCCCTGATGTGCTTCGTGTGTGGCAATTACATCTTGCATTGGTGACTGGCCGTTTATTGCTTCAGATGTAGCAAGTCTTTCGTAGTCGTCGGGTGTAATGCTTTTCTTTAATCCTGCATAGATTTTTGCACCGATATCGCTCTTTATGATATACCACATCTCGGTTTTTCCGGTACAGCCATGTCTCTCCTGGGCAAGTTTGTCGTCTGGATGAACTTGTACGGACAAATCCTGTCTTGAGTCGATGAATTTAATTAATAGAGGGAATTTGTTGCCGTGTTTCTTGTAAACCTTTTCGCCAACGAGCAGTCCCTTGTATTTGTCTATGAGTTGTGTTAGATTTAGTCCAACGTCTACGTCGTCGATAAGTCCGCGTTCTATAGCAACGCTTTCATATCCGGGTACGCCAGAAATCTCCCATGACTCGCCAATATTCGGTTGGGCAGTATATATTCCTTTGAACGGCGCAATCTGATATCCGCCCCATATCGTTGTCTTAAGAATTGGTTCAAATTTATATGGCTTCATATCTTTACAAGATTGTATTTTAGTTAGAAATATACGGTTAAATTACCCTATGGAAGTTTTCTTCTTGTTATATATTCATCGATTTATAGTTAGGAAAATGTTGGATTAAGTTTTATTTCCGTGATAAATTTGCTTACAAAAGTACGTTTTTAAATGCTTTAATTGTTTCGGATATTGTGTTAGAGGTGTTGTTTTTATGTAAAATTAACATCTTTTACATGAAATAAATCTATATATATTATAATTTCTGAAAATAATATATTAATTTTGCAACCAAGTTTATAACAATTTATTTTTAACCATTCTAAATTTAATTGCCTATAGAAAAAGCTTTACTTGAATAATTAAAATGATATAGAAATGAGTATTTCGACATGTTCAAGCATTGCGACCAATGGTTCATTGTCATTTTTGCGTATTGTTCCTACGAAGAAGCAGCGTGCATTAATGAATAATGAGGAATTGGCTATAGCTTATGTGAATGGTGATGAAAAATCTTTTGACTTGCTTGTGGAGAGGAACCGTCGCAAGTTATTTTCATATATTCTATTTGTTGTTAGGAACAAAGACATTGCAGAAGATGTCTTTCAGGACACTTTTATGAAGGTTCTTGTGAAGCTTCAGAGTGGTGAGTATCAGCCAACGGGAAAGTTTTCCGCCTGGCTAACTCGTATTGCACATAATATTATTATAGATCGATTCCGCGAGGACCAGAATGATAATGTTGTTGACGTAAATGACGAGAATGATATGTCACGTATTGAAGATGAATTCCTGACGTATACACCAGCAGAATCGTCTTACATGAATGAACAGACACTTTCGCAAGTTAAACGCCTTATGGAGGCTTTACCATCTGTACAGCGTGAGGTTGTGTTTATGCGTTTCTTTCAGGATATGCCATTCAAAGAAATTGCAGAAGCTACAGGTGTGAGTATCAATACGTCACTGGGCAGAATGCGTTATGCTGTTATGAATATGCGCAGGCTGGTTAAGGAAAATAATTTGGAACTGCAATTGTTATAATGATTTATGTAGATGAACCGTAATATGCAAATGATGTAATTTGGGATATATATCTATAAGTGAATGCGTATTACGGATATGACATGCAGTAAGATTCAGTAAGGCATATAATATTCTACAATAATTGGAATTATATAATTAGCTGATGATGTGATTAGCTAATATGATAAAACCCCGAAAGTTGCCAAACTTTCGGGGTTTATCGTTAGATATAAAATTGTCTATTCTTAATTGTATAGGAATCGCTTGATTGATTTCTTCGGAGTTTTCTGGAACTCTTCCTGCATCAGTTCTATATTTGCAAGTTTCTGGTATGCAGGCTGAGTGCTGTTGAGTTCTGTTCTTGTCTGCTCCATTATTGTTGCAAGTCCGTTCTCGTCAATGCCATTTTTCTTTGCCTCTTCGTAGTCAGGATAAACTAAACCTGTAAGTTTATCACCTCTCTGTACTACAAGACATTCCGCAACATATGGGAAGTTTGCAAGTTTATCTTCTATTTCCTCTGGATAGATATTCTGGCCGTTAGCACCGAGAAGCATATTCTTAGAACGTCCTTTGATAAAGACATGTCCCTCATGGTCCATTATGCCAAGGTCACCTGTATGATACCATCCATCAATCAAAACTTCTTTTGTTGCTTCTTCGTTTTTGTAATAGCCAAGCATGACATTACAACCACGAGCAAGAATCTCACCTGGAACAGTATAAGGATCAACTGAGTTAATCTTTACTTCCATGTTGACAACACTTCTACCGCAACTTCCAATTGCGCGTGATTTCCAATCATCGTATGTAATGATTGGAGCACATTCTGTAGCTCCGTATCCAACAGTAATTGGGAACCCTATGTCAGTGAGGAACTGTTCAACTTCCTGGTTTAGAGCAGCACCGCCAACTACAATTTCGTATAGCTTTCCACCGAATGCTTCCTTAACCTGGCTGCATATCTTAGCCTTGAGTTTAGCACCAACAACAGGAGTCTTTAACAGAGCTTTAACTGGTGCTGATGAAACCTTTGGCAGTACCTTCTTCTTGATAATCTTTTCAATAATAAGTGGTACAGCGATAATTATGCAAGGCTTAACGTCTGCAAATGCCTGAGCAACGATAGCTGGAGACGGAATCCTTGTAAGATAGAAGATGTGGCATCCTGACATGAACTCATATAAGAATTCAAAGGCCATACCATACATGTGGGCCATTGGCAGTATAGATATGGTATTGTCACCAGGCTTAATTGTAGCGCCAAGCATTTTCTTACCAAAATCAATATTGCTCCACAATGCACGATAAGGAATCATTACACCCTTAGAGAAACCTGTTGTTCCTGAGGTGTAATTAATCATTGCAAGGTCGTTAGGGTCTGCCTCACGAAAATACTTAACGTGTTCTTTGCGGAAATATTTTGGGAACTTCTTGCCAAACAATTCATTAAGGTGTTCACGAGCATATGTGAGTTTCTCTGAACGACTTAAAAATATAGAAAAATCTGGAAGATAAATAATGCCTTCAAGGTTAGGCATTTCATCTGGATTAATCTGTTTCGCAACCACATCTCCAACGAAAAGCAATTTTGCATCGCTATGATTAACGATATTATGCATTTGCTCTGGAGTAAACTCATGTAGTATAGGTACAGCAATAGCACCATAGGTAGTTGTAGCTAGGTATGCAACTGCCCAATGACTCATGTTTCGTCCGCATAATGCAATTTTGTCACCAGCCTTTATACCACTATTCTCAAACAGAATATGAAGTTTTTCTATTTTACGTGCTACATCCTTATACTGTAGTGTTGCACCTTGATAGTCTGTAAAGGCATCTAGATCCCAATGATTGATAATGCTTTCTTCAATCAACGAATTTAGACTCGGAATGGAACCGTAAATGTTTTGTTTCTTCATTTGTTGCATATTTTGTATACGTTTTTTGCACATTAAGTGTTTTGACTGTGCAAAATTACAACCTTTTATGCACATTTGCAAAAAAAATGTGCACTAATTGACTATTTCGGACAAAAAAAAAGGTGAAATGCACCAATTTTGTGTATTATTAGATGTATTTAATGGTTTACTATGACAAAACTGCATATTTGAAGACATCAGATAATTCTTCTTTGTTTATTATATAATATTGTATCTTTAGAAAAAAAAATATGGTAAAATCTTTGTTGTTATTAAAAAATATGTTAACTTTGCACTCGATATCTATAATTAAGGTATAAATTCATGATAGGAATACATTAATTTGTTATTTATAAACAGGGAAAAGTTTTAATTATCATTATAAATTAGTTCATGAAAAAGATTTTACTATTTGTTGCTATTGCTGCATCAGCAATGACAATGTCTGCTCAAGAAGGTTTCTATGGAAACAAGTTCTTTGACAATTGGTATGTTGGTCTTCAGGGTGGTGTTTCAACAAAAACAACTCATCAGGCTGTATTGAAGAACCTTAATCCAAATGTTGGTCTTCGTGTAGGAAAGTGGATTACACCTTCTTTCGGTGTAGCAGGTGAAGGTAATATTATGTTTTCAAACAAGGTGCGTGGTGAGCATTACACAAACCCTACAGTAAATGCTGCAACAGCAAGTTTGCTTGGTCAGTTGAATCTTACAAATATGTTCTGCGGATATCTTGGTGAGCCACGTAATTTCGAGATTATCGCTAATGCCGGCATTGGTTATATACATAATTATACTGATGAAAAGGAAGATCTTGCAATTGGTACAATTAAGAATGCCATTACACAGAAACTTGCGATTGATTTTGCATGGAATTTTGGAAACAAGAAGCAATGGCAGTTCTATGTAGAGCCATCACTCAACTATCTTATTGCTGGTGCAAAGCCTGATAATGGTTTACAGACATGCGCATATGATATCAACTACTCATATATGCAGCTTAATGTTGGTATTAATTATAAGTTTAAGACTTCAAACGATACTCACAATTTCCTTCTTGTAGAAGCATGTGACCAGAATATGATTGACGCACTTAATGCAGAAATTAATTCATTGCGTGGCAAGGATGCAGAGATTGATGCATTGAAGAAAGAGATTGAGGATTTGAAGAAAGCTCTTAAGGAATGTGAGGAAAAACCTGCTCCAGCGCCAGTTGCTGTTGTAGAAAAAGAGGTTGAGCCAAATCTTCCTGCTATTTTCTATCCTCTGAACAAATCGATCATTACTCCTGCACAGGCACAGAATGTGGCAATTGCAGCAACAGTTCTTAAGAATCATCCAGAACTTAAGCTTCAGATTAAGGGTTATGCTTCTCCAGAAGGACCACATGATAACAATAACACGTTGTCAATTAATCGTGCAAAGGCTGTTAAGGTTCTTCTTGTTAAGAAATATAAGATTGATCCAAGCCGTATTACAACTGAGGGATGTGGCGAGACAGATAAACTCTTTGAGATTTATGAGTTTAATCGTGTAGCAATGCTTTATATAGAAAGATAATACACTAATATAGTTTACTAAACGAGGGATGGTTTTTTACCGTCTCTCGTTTTTTTTGTATATGTTGATTTAATCGATAATGATGTAATTTTCATTGTTTGTTCCTATATTCTTTATAATTGTTTGATTTTTCAAAAGCGTTTTGTATTTTAATATAAACTTGTTAAAATTGAATGATTTACGTTAGGATGCTCCCTAATTTTTTATAACTTTGCATTGATTTAATTAATATATTTTCGCAGGTAAAGTGTAAATATATAATGTTAATAATATGATTGTTTATAAGGATAAATTAAGGATGTTGTATAGAAAGACTCGTGCTCTGTTAATTACTATTTTCTTAATCGGACAGTTATGCTCATGTGATATGTTTGAATATCATCCATATGCCTCTAAGATATATGGACGCAGAAATATACATATGACATCAACAACTGCTGTAGAGTCTATGTGTCAAGGTCTGGATACGATTAAATTTGCTTTTATTACAGATTCGCAAGGTGCTTATGATGAACTTTCCGATGCTGTAGATTACATAAATTCATGCAAGGATATCATGTTCGTTATACATGGTGGTGATCAAAGTGATTTTGGTATTACAAAAGAATTTCTATGGTGTCGTGATATTCTGGACAAGCTGCATTGTCCATATTTCTGTTTGTTAGGAAATCATGATTGTCTTGGTAATGGTGAACATGTTTTTGATATTTTATATGGTAATCCTAATTTTAGCTTCAATGCCTCCTTTACACATTTTGTATGCTTAAATACTATTGCATTAGAATATGATTATTCTCATCCTGTACCAGATTTTAATTTCCTCAATGATGATTATAATAGTATCGCATTAGCAAAGGATAGTATTACTAACACTGTGGTGTTAATGCATGCACCACCATTTGATGAACAGTTTAATGATAATGTTGCAAAATTTTTTCAGTATACTATATGTCGTTATCCAGGTATGGGCATACTTGACAAATCTTATAGTAATGATATTGGCGATGTGATTAAACGCGATACTAAATTAAACGGATTTTGCGTGAACGGACATACTCATAGAACAGAAACAAAGGAATTATTTGATGACGGCGTTTTGTATTATAGTTTAGCGAATTCTGAACGTCGCATGCTACGGATATTTACAATAACACGCAATGGATATGAATGCGAAACAGTTGTATATTAATATTCTGATTATATTATCTTCCATATCTGTTGCTAATGCTTCAGATACACTTGCATCAGATTCCTCTATCATATCCAAACATAAATGTCAGATATACAGACAGCGAGTTGAACGTATGCATAAGGGGTGGAATGACATTATTCCAAATATTGCAACGTTGCAATATGCAGGTGGCATTGGTATGTTTTCTTTAGGTATTGGATGGGATTATGGTAACAAACAACAATGGGAGACGCATTTGCTGTTAGGATATTTACCTGATGACGGAAAACGTAATGGTTATGCTTCTATGACCTTAAAAGAGATTTATACACCTTTTAATGTTCATCTAACATCCAGCATAACGTACAATCCATTATATGTCACATTGATGCTAAATACAACATTAAATGGTGATTTCTGGGTAAAGGAGCCCGATCGTTATCCTGCAGGGTATTACGGGTTTTCCAGCAAGGTGAGATTCCATATAGGTGTTGGACAAAAGTTTAAGTTAAGAAATATGGAACATCGAACGCATTGGTTTAAGGACCTGACGTTCTATTATGAAATATCATCATGTGATTTATATATAAGGCAGAAGGTTGTTAGTCCAAAGATACCAACTAAGGATATATTGTCTATCGGTATAGGATTGCAATACACATTGTTTTAATTAGTTTGCTAGTTTGGAATTTTGTTGAGCCATAGTGAAAATATGATATTCATATAATATTTTATGTTAGCATGATCTTAATATATTTATGATAGAGTAGGGGTAAAGAATAAGGAGTTACATTAATCGTAAATCGAAAATGTAACTCCTTATTTAATATATGTATACTTGAATAGTTATTCTCTATTGCCAAATATGCGAAGCAGGTAGAGGAACATGTTAATGAAGTCGAGGTATAATGTTAAACTTCCTAGCAATGCCATCTTCTGTGTTTGTTCTGATATTCCGTAATATGAAGAATATTGTAGCATTTGTTTTATTTTCTGGGTGTCATAAGCTGTAAGTCCAACAAAAATAATTACTCCTAAATAGTTAAGTATAACTGCCATTGTTGAACTTGCAAGGAAGATATTTATAACTGATGCTATTATAAGTCCAATAAGAAGCATTATAAGCATACGGCCCATTACAGACAGGTCTTTCTTGATGAAGAATCCTACGAGTGACATTGCACCAAATGTACCTGCCGTAATTAAGAATGTCTGCGCAATACTTTCTGTTGTGTATGCCATGAAAATAAATGACATAGTAACACCATTAAGTATTGAGTAGGCTGCAAAGCATAGAGATGCACTGAAAAATGACATACGCATAATACGTGCCGAAAGATAGATAACTAATGCGATCTCTGCTATCATTATGCCCCAAAAAAGTAGTTTGTTTGTCATGAGCATTGTGAATAGTTCGGCATTCTTAGCAACTCCCATTGCGGTTAGTGCTGTCATTAGCAATCCTGCGCACATCCATGCATATACGTTGCGCATAAGTTTTGAAAATGCGGTTTCAGATACTACAGTGTTCTGTGTATTTGCTGTGTTGTTAAAGTAATTATTCATATTTATTCGTTTATTGATTAATTTTTATATTATGGTTTAATGGCTCTCCTTATACCATGCCGCGTTCCTTCCAAATAATTTCTTTTGCCTCGTTAAGTTCTTGAAATTTTCTTTTAGCATTTTCTTTTATATCATTTCCAAGCGTTGCAACACGGTCAGGATGGTATTGTAGTGCAAGTTTTCTGTATTTTTTGCGTATCTCCTCATTTGTAGCTGTAGGTTCAACGCCAAAAACTTTATATGCATCAGCAAGAGTGTTTTTGCCGAGCGACATAAGTTGATTTATAGTATCATCGCTTATACCTAAGATATTGGCTATATGCCTTATTGCATCATATTCGCTTGAAGTCAATTCTCCATCAGCTTTAGCAATCTCTACAAGCATGCTGATAAGCTGTAGCCGATGCTCAATTGGCATCATCATGCGTATTTCATTACATGCCTCGATAATGTCGCTCTGCCATTTTTCTTCGCCTTGTAGTTTGCGATATTCAAATATACGCATTAGGATTTCATTGCCTTCGTCTTTTGCCTCTTCACCAAAATTGTGAATGAGAAAACGTCTGACGTATTCCATCTCAGAATGCATTATCCTCCCATCGGCTTTTATTATATGAGCAGATATAACCATCAGCGAAAATAGAAATCTATTGCGTGATGCATTATCTATAGTGGATTCTTCCTGAGTAGACTCCTGACTTCCGTTATCTGTAATATATTCAAATAATGCACCAAGTACGAAACCTGCAATTCCGCCCAATATGCCGCCATGCATCAATCCTAATGCACCTATAAACCATTTTCCTAATGCCATAATGTTGTATATTTATTTTATACTCTTACTGAATTGATTTTTTGCATGACATCTTTTTGTGGCAGCAATTACATCTGTTCTGTGTAAAAACTCTATGTATTTTTTTCACTGCACAGAAGAATGCAAGGAATATTATTATATATGTTATTAAATATTGCATGATCATATTATGTTCATTAAATTATACGTGCAGAATGCTGCAATCCAAGCTACAATTGTTGTATATATAGCTGTAAAGGCTGCCCATCGCCATGAATTTGCTTCATTTTTTATTGCTGCTATTGTAGCTATACACGGGAAATATAGTAAGATAAATACAAGGAAAGATACTGCTACTGATTGAGTTATGCCGTCTTGTTCCATTTTTGAACGTAATACGTTATATTTATTATCATCTCGAACAACGCTCTCATCCTCTGCAAACGAATCATCGCCAGAATATAATACTCCAATTGTTGATGCTACAATTTCCTTTGCACCGACACCTGCAATTATACCTACGTTAAGCTTCCAATTAAATCCTAATGGTTCGAAAATCGGTTCAACAGCTTTTCCGACCATTCCTATATAACTTGCCTCCTTCTGCTCTTGGTCTGTCAACGCATTATTATGTGGAAAATATCCTAATGCCCATATAATAATTGAGGCTACAAGTATTATTCCACCCATCTTCTTTAGATACTGCTTGCCCTTCTCCCAAGTATGGCGTAATGTCGCTTTGACTGTAGGAAAGCGATAGGGTGGCAATTCCATAACAAATGGTGTATCCTCACCCTTAATTACAAACAGAGATAATATACGACTCATTAATGCAGCAACTATGACTCCGGCAATATATAGCGCAAGCATAATTGGTGTCTGATATTTTACAGCAAAGAATGTGCCAACTATCATTATGTATATTGGTAGGCGAGCAGAGCATGATATAAATGGAAGAATTAGCATAGTTATTAATCTAGAACGGCTACTTTCAATAGTACGTGTAGCCATTACTGCAGGAACATTACACCCAAATCCCATAATTAATGGAATGAATGATTTGCCATGTAGTCCCATTTTATGCATTATCTTGTCCATAATAAATGCTGCGCGTGCCATATAACCAGAATCTTCCATAAACGATATGAATGTATACAGAATCAATATCTGTGGCAAGAAGACAATAACAGCGCCCACACCTCCAATAATGCCATCTATAAGCATATCCTTTAATGGACCATTGGCCATATGCATAGAAAGCATCTCGCCAATCCAACCAACTACCCATTCTAACCATGCCATTGGATATTGCCCCAAACTAAATGTCGTATAGAACATCAAATAGATTAGAAGAATAAAAATTGGAAATCCAATATATTTGTGTGTTATTACATGATCAATTAGATGCGTAATTTTATACGTATCTTCTTCGTCACCTATACCAAATTCTGCTTCCTGAAGTGCACCATTTATAAATCCGTATTTCGCATCCATTATAGCCGTCTCAACATCAGTAAGCATTTCCTTCTCTATATTATTTGCTGCATTTTCTCTTATAGTGAAAATATCTTCTGCCTCAGGAAGTGTTCTTACAAATTCGTCAGCCATAGCATCTCGCTCAAGAAGCTTTATTGCGAGAAAACGTGGTGTATATCGACGACGTACGTCATCGTTCTTACGTAATAAACTACGTAGATTGTCAATACCTTGTTCAATATACTGTCCATGGTTAACGTGTATGTGGCCTTCCTGTAGTCGTCCCTCATATATATCAACTATAGTTTTGAATAGTTGCTGGACTCCCCTGCCTGTTTTGAATACAGTTGGTACCATAGGAACAGCAAGAAGTTTTCCGAGTTTTTCATGATCTATATTGTCACCTCGTCGCTCTGTCTCATCAAACATGTTAAGTGCGCATACCATACGCAGATGCATATCAATGAGTTGGGTTGTCAAATACAAGTTACGCTCGAGATTTGATGCATCTAATACATTCAATACGACATCAGGGGTCTTCTCTATAATTTGCTTTCTCACATAAAGCTCCTCTGGGCTGTAAGCTGATAGAGAGTATGTTCCAGGAAGGTCTATAAGATGTATTTCGTATCCGTCAAACTCTGCAATACCTTCTGTAGCCGTCACTGTAACGCCAGAATAATTACCAACACGCTCGTTGGCTCCAGAGGCATAATTAAACAAGGAAGTTTTTCCACAATTTGGATTTCCGACCAGAGCAACATTTATGTGTCTCTGTCGTTTTTGTGCAGCTATACGCATTATATCTTCCTGTTCATCATATGTTGGGGCATAAGCATTACTTTTTTGATGGGTATGTTTATCCTTGGCTTCTTCTAAAGTAATAACTTGAATGTGTTCTGCTTCTCCACGACGAAGCGAAACTTCATATCCCATAATAGAATATTTTACAGGATCTTGTAGGGGAGCGTTCTCTAGCACCTTTATTTCTTTGCCACGTACAAACCCCATTTCAATAATGCGCTTGCGGAATCCGCCATGCCCATAAACCTTTGTTATAATTCCATTTTCTCCAGTATGTAAATCTGATAATTTCATGTTGCAAATATAACATTTTTTTTTTACATATACTTTGTATGTATTGCCAAAAAGGAAATTGACAAATGTATTTTATGTTATTTTATAGATATTAAATAG
>JAEIGA010009266.1_pt1 | contig 14894 bp, 15 predicted proteins | sample 9270691 | NCBI WGS metagenome assembly JAEIGA01 (sample SAMN17057246, study PRJNA624740) | gut metagenome | biome: biome; isolation source: fecal sample | host: Bos grunniens | place: China: Xizang | collected 2019
AAAAAGGGATGCTTTAATTAAAGAGTTTTTTGATATCTTGGATCGTGTCAAAGGTATTCGTGAAAACGCAGAACTTAGTCTAAAAGAAGCAAATGACGCATTACTTGAAGCTCAAATTGCAATGGGTGATTTGGCTGTTAGAAAAGCTGCATTATCTGTAAAAGAATCTGTTGAAGTTGATATTACTTCAAGAAGCGTTATGGGAGTAGCAGTACCTGTAACTGATGTCAAAATGGAAAAAAGGTCCATTATTGATAGGGGTTACGGATTCTCTGATACTACAATTCAATTAGATGAAGCTGCTAAGAAATATGAGGAATCTATCAAGTATTTAATCGAACTGGGTGAAGTGGAAAAAACAATTTTCCTCCTCGCTGAAGAAATCGAAGCTACTAAACGTAGAGTTAATGCTTTGGAACACATTATGATTCCAAGATTCCAAAATACTGAAAAGTATATTGATATGAGACTCCAAGAAATGGAAAGGGAAAACTTCGTTAGATTGAAAATGATTAGATCAACTATTGAGAAAAATGAAAAGGCTGCAGCTGCTGCTGAAGCAGCTCAAAATGCAGAAGCTTGAGTTTTTCTCAAAACTTCTCATTTTCTTCTATTTTTATTATTTTTTTAATTTTAAGATTTATTAATTGTTTATTTTTAAAATAAGTTCATATAATTAAGTTACTGTAAAAAATTTTGTTTCCAGTAATTTTCAAAAAATGGTGTAAAAATGAAAAGAAATCCAATTGACCAATTTATGAAAGACCCTGATAATAAAGCAAGAGTATTCATGTGGATTACTTATGCAATGATTGCAACTACTTTTATGATAACAATTGGAGTAATATTATTTATTATTCATCTAGCTGGTGTTTTTTAGCTAGGTTATTTACTTTTTTACTCGCTAATTCTACTTTTTCGTATAATTTTTCAAAATCTTCATCCTTATCAATTATTGTTAGTAATGGTTCTGATTTTTCTGTAATTGATCCGATGTGTGGCAGGTCATAAATATTGTCCAAATCTATTTTTTGATATTTCATTCTTGTTGGGGAATAGATAATTTTTTTATAGGAATAATATTTTGGATTTGGAATATCAATCAGTTCGCCTTTGCAGGCTTTGATGTGTGCATCCAACATGTTTATGCCAAGTGACATTTCCACACATTCAAAAGTTCCTTGAAGACGTGGATTTATTTCGATGACATATAATCCTTTTTCGTTTAGGATATAATCAACACCATTTGATCCCATCAGATTAAATCTATGTGCTAATTTTTCGGAAGTTTCAGCCATCTTTTTATTTATGTTGTCTACATCATTAACATCCGCCATTATTGAGCTGGAAGTTAAAGGTAGAATGTTGCCGATATATATGAAACTGTCTTTTCCGAAGTCATGTTCGGTTAATAGTCTTGTGTTAATGACTGTTTTTGCATCATTTTTTGTTGCAAGTATTGATGAACTTAAACTGATTCCTGGCACGTATTCCTGTAAAATGAATTCACTATCATTTAATTGAATATCCGTATCATTTTCTAAAAGATTTATATCATACCCTCCACTTCCTTGAAGGGGTTTTAAAATAAATTGAATGTCTTCATAATTTTTATTTATTTCAAAAGCTTCATCTATATCACTTATAGTAAAAGTCATAGGGATTAAAAATTCATCTTTGATTTCTTTGTAAAATCTGTATTTGTTCTCAATATTTTCAACATTGACAGTTCCTAAAATCTTTTTTTGATCTTTTTTTGAAAAATCAGATGGTGATACTCCTGATATTGGAATGATATAGTCAACTTCATCTATGTAATCCTCAGATATTTCTAAAAGTGTGCTGCTGTCAAACTGATTTTCAAAAATCCCGCAGCTTTCATCTTCAGTTTCATTTAAAATAATTTTTTGATTTTTAATTTTTGGAGTATCTGAAGTTGAAAAATAGCTGGTTGAAAATATTTCATAATCTAGTTTTGATGCACTGTTAAGCATACTTCTTGTATCAATTCCAATAAGTAACAGCTTTTCCATAAAATATCAATAAAAATAGTTAGTTAGTAAATAGTCCCGAGCGGAGTCGAACCGCCGTCTCCGGGTCCAAAGCCTAGAAGGATTACCACTACCCTACGGGACTATATTTCGTTGTACATATACAACAATATAATATATTATTTATGTAGTATTTAAAGCTATCGGTTATTTGATAACTTTTGATAAAATAAGCATTTATCGTGCCATATACAATTAAAACAGATTTCAGACACACTTTCTTTTGAATCGAATATTGTCTCAATTTTTTCAAACAATTCAAGAGAATCATACTCAATTGAGGAATCTATTTTTTCCAGTACTTTGTTGTCCATTTCAATAATTCTGGCATTCTGCTTTTCATCTTCGCAGAGATTATTTTTTAAATTTGGACAGGATTTGCAAAGATCATCCGGTGAGTTGGTTAGTGTAACGGTTGTGTTTTCAGATTTTCGTTGATTATTAACTTTAATCATATTTTTAGTAAAGTTTTCATCATAACCATAGCCTTGAAAACCTTTAAGGCATAATAAATGGTGTCCTCTTAAATGAAGTTTCATTTAAATCAAAAAAATAAAAAAAGAAAGGTAATAATACCTTTTTAGTCTTTTGGTAAAAATGCTTTTGATACTGAAGCAGCACCTAATATTTTTACAATGTCTCCTGCAATAAATGGTACAAGACCCATCATTAATAAGTCAACAACACCAATAGTTACTCCTTGGGTTAAGTAAAACCATAATGCAAGACCGGCAAGTCCTGGAATGTAAATAAGTGCGAAGTTTGCAATTCCAATAACGATTGCCATTTTTGTAAAACTACGTGCATGAGCATATTTTTCAGTAATTAATCCTATAAAGTAAGATGCAATTACAAATCCAATAAAGAATCCAAATGTGGATCCTAAAAATATGTCAAGTCCTCCAGTCATTCCTCCGAACCAAGGAATAAATGCAACACCTAAAACAATATATAAAATTTGGCTTAAACATCCATATTTTTTACCTAAGAATAAACCAGAACATAATACTGCAAAAGTTTGTGCAGTTATAGGAACGGGAGTCCATGGGAGTGGAATAATAATTTGAGCCATTATACCAGTAAAACATGCCATCATCAATGACATGAGTACCTTAGTTGTAGTACTAGCATCTTGAATTCTTTCAAATACATTTTTTCTAGTACTGTAATAATTATCTAAATTGATATTCATTTTTTACCTCCAATTTCCGAATGCTATATAATATTTGTTCTCTATATTATTTAGTTTTATGCTTTCAAATAAAAAAATATGAATGAGAATGTATCATTCTCATTTTAGTCAATTGTAATTAATTGTATATTGTTTGGTTTTTTAACAATATTTACGGAATTAACTGCTACTAATTTTTTAATTCCTTTTTGTGATGCAACATCAACTAATCTTTGGCTAATTACGCCATCAAAGATAACAGCATCAGCAGTTCCTTCGATGTTTTTGATTTCTTCATAGATTTCTTCTACTTCAACTTCTTTAGTCATATTTAATGCTTCATCCAAAATAGCTCCACAACCGGTACCTTCGAATTCTTTCAACATGTCTTTCATTAAGGTTACTTCATCATCTTCGATTTCAGGTTCTTCGACAGGTTGTTGGTCACGTGGGGAGTATTTTTGTTTTTTGTTACGTTTTTCAGATTTTTTATTATCTTTTTTACCATTACTTTCATTGAAAATGTTGTTGGTTGCTAGGAATTGTGCTGTAGGGACTTTGTTTCTGAGAGCTATTAAAGCTTCATCTTTTTCCAAGTCTTCAACTTCTTTTCCTTTTGGAGCACGAGTAATATAATCAACATCACCAATTTGTAGGAGTTCTTTTAAGATGAGTTCTCCACCTCTGTCTCCATCAACAAATGCGGTTGTGGTTCTTTTTTTACTTAATTCTCCAATGGATTGAGGAACACTGACTCCTTCTACAGCCACAGTATTTTTAATTCCGTATTTGAGTAAGTTTAAAACATCACTACGCCCTTCTACAACAATAATGGCATCAGATGTGTGAATGCTAGGACCTGCAGGTAAACGATCATCACCATATTCAGAGATTTCATGAACACGCATTGCTTCTCTTACTTCTTCAATCATTTTCATGCTTTCAGGACCAACGCTTTCAACCATGTTTTTATAAATTTCTTTAGCACGATTTACTACTTGTTCTCTTTTGACAGCTCTTACATCTTCAACTTTTAAAGTTTGGATTTCAGCTTCACAAGGTCCAACACGATTAATGGTTTCAAGAGATGCTGCGAGTATGGCGGTTTCAACTCTATCTAAACTGGATGGAATAACGATTTCACCTTTTGCCCTTCCGCTGTTGGAATGGATATTAACTTGGATTCTTCCAATCCTTCCAGTGCGTTGAAGCTCTCTTAAATCTAAATCGTTACTGAGCAAACCTTCGGTTTGTCCAAAAACTGCACCGACAACATCAGGTTTTTCAACAATTCCATTAGCTGTAATTTGAGCATGGATTAAATATTTTGTTGTTGTTAATTCTTCACCTTTTCCCATTTTTAAGCCTCCTAAGCTTATTAATCGGGTAATTTATGTATATCTAAAAATTAATGATATTTTTAGGTAAATAAATGTGCATAAATTATACGATAAACTTATATTTGTTAGGTCTAAGACCTTCTATACACTAAAAAAGAGTTAATACATTTGAAGAGAGTGTTTCTATTAAGGTTTACTAGTATATTCTAACTAATTAATGATATTATGATTTAAAAACTTCTTAACTGTTATTTTTCCCTTAATAATTGCTTTTCTCCTGTCTTTTGATTAAATTAATAATATTTATAATAATGAAATATGTAATAAACTCTATGAGTATATAATAATGTAAAGTATTTTTTTGAATACTACACTTATTAATTTAGATAAACTAATATATAAAATGTGTTATATGATTTGAAAGTATTTTAATAAGGCGATATAAAACTATTATATAATTACAAATGGTGATGAGTTTATGTCATTAAGTCCCAAAGATGTTTTAAATAAGAATAAAAGTTTAAATAAACGTGTTGATATTGATAAAATTAATTTAGAAAATGTTACTATTGATGATTTAAGATTTAATGGTAAAAATTATTCCCAATACATAAATTTACAATCTTTACTTGAAAATATTTCAGCATGTCAGATTTCAGATGCATATAATGCAATATCCAAAAGATCAGGTACCATTCAATCTATAAAACCAATTAACAATCAAAAAGTTTGGGGAAGTATTTATACTGTTGAAACGGATTGTGATGATTGGGGAACATCTGCATTAGCTATTGATTATGCTAATGAAGGGGACATTCTATTTTTTAAAGTCAAAGGTGAAGAAAAAGCTATCTGGGGAGAATTAGCTTCAAGTTGTGCTAGAGACAATGGAATCAAAGCAGCCGTCATTTATGGGTCCGCCCGTGACTTGGATGCTCTTTTATATATGGATTTCCCTGTTTTTGCAAGTAATTTCTGTCCAAATGCAGGATCCGCTTTAGGTTTGGGAAGTTTAAATGAACCGATTGATGTTGAGGATATGAAAATTAATCCGGGTGATTTTTTATTTGCCGATGAGTCAGGTATTGTTGTAATACCACAGGAATTATTCCCTCAGGTCATGGCCCAAACATTACTTGTAAAGATAAAGGAAACTGGTATTATCCGGGACATATCTAGTGGTAAAACATTGGCGGAAATCGTCGGACTCAAATAGAAAAACTTTTAAATAGAAATCAATATTTATATATAAATATATCGATAGGTTTATATATAACCTATTTCTAATTATATAAATGATACAGATTTGATTTTAAGTTTGATTTTATGAAATTTTTAGGTAACAGTTTGCATGTTGCAAACTCTGGAAAATTAATAGCACGATCTGATAAGACACCCTCACCAGGTGCAATTGTTTATGATAGTAAAAAGAATAAAATAGGTAAGGTCGGCTATGTATTCGGGCCAACAAAAAAGCCCTATATTTCTATTCGTCTGTTTAGGTCAGCCAATAGAAATGAAATTGCGAAAAACAGCGGTGAAAAACTATTTGTATCGAAACCGAAATCCAAAAAGTCTAGAAAAAGGAGGATGAAACCACGACACAAAAAGTAGAAGAAATGCCAAGAAGAAGACGCACAAGACAACCAAAAGCACAAGAAGATGCATATGCTCAAGACAAACAAACTGTATGTCCTGAATGTGGTTCCACTGAATTAATCGGTGACTATGAAAGAGCAGAAGTTGTATGTTCTCGTTGTGGATTGGTAATTGATGAAAATCTTGTCGATATGGGTCCTGAATGGAGGGCATTTGATCACGAACAAAGAGATAAACGTACAAGAGTAGGAGCTCCAATTACATACACCATTCACGATAAAGGTTTAAGTACTATGATTGATTGGAGAAACAAAGATATTTACGGTCGTGATATTCCTGCAAGAAACAGAGCTCAATGGTACAGATTAAGAAAATGGCAAAGAAAAATCAGAATTTCCGGTGCAACTGAAAGAAACTTAGCGTTTGCATTAAGTGAACTGGATCGTGACTCCTCAAGACTGGGTCTTCCAAGAAGCGTAAGAGAAGCCGCATCTGTAGTATATAGAAGTGCAGTAGAAAATAAACTCATTCGTGGAAGAAGTATTGAAGGAGTAGTTGCAGCTTCATTATATGCTGCATGCAGACGTTGTAATGTGCCACGTACTTTAGATGAAATTGCCGAAGTATCAAGAGTTACCAAAAAAGAAGTAGGTCGTACTTACAGATTTTTAACCCGTGAATTGAACATTAAGTTACCGCCAACTTCTCCAGTAGATTATGTTCCAAGGTTCGCAAGTGAATTGGGACTTTCTGGTGAAGCACAATCCAAAGCTATTGAAATTATAGAAAAAGCAATGGATAAAGGTTTAACTTCTGGAAGAGGTCCTACAGGCGTAGCTGCAGCTGCATTGTATATTGCATCTGTGTTACTCGGTGAGAGAAAAACACAAAGAGACGTTGCAGATATTGCAGGTGTAACTGAAGTTACTATTCGTAACAGGTACAAAGAATTAACTGAACAGTTAGAAATGGGTGTAACTTTATAAACACTCGTTTTCATTTCTTTTTTTTTAAAATTAGATAAGATATTTTTTAAGAGATTATTTTAATTTTGAATATTTCTCGATTCTATAAATTAATTCGCGAACAATTCCATCGTTATTTGTCTTTTTAACTTTTTCAAGTCTTTGCTGATATTTTGGGAGTCTTTTTAAGAAGTTGGCTACTTTTTCAGCACTCATTACTTCATGGTATTCTCCATAACCTAATTTTTGCACATAAAATCCATTCAATGTTTGTTCAAAGTTTCCAATAGCTGGAACGGAATAGATTGGTTTTTTAAGATGAATGGCTTCTGAAATGAAAGTGAATCCTCCATTACATATTACTGCTTTTGCTGACGCTAAATCATCATAAAATTCATTTTCATTAAACTCTTTATAGGTTAAATTTCCATCTATTTTATTTTTATTAAATCCATATACAATAAATTGCTCATCTTTAAGTGTTTTGAGCCTTCTGACTAATTTTACACTTTCACGACTTGTTTGATAAACGACAATATGATTTCCGTCTTTCGGTTCAAGTTTTAAAATGTCTTCACGAATGATTGGAGGATAAATAACAGCATGTTTTCTTGGCCTTATTTTAGGATAGAAGAAGCTAGTTATAATATGGATTTTTGGTTTTACAACATAAGTTTTAATGACTCCTTTTGCTTTAAGCATTTCTCCAAAATGGTCTTTCGGATAATCGATTTGCCCTTGTGTAATCATGTGAGTATTGTCTAAACTGATTAACGGTATTCCTCTTAGTTTTGAAACCATTGTTGCATATATTTCAAAATCAGTTACAATAACATCAGGCCTTAGTTGAATTGCTTTTTTATATAAATTCTCATATCCTACTTTAATATTGGTTGGATTTCTTTTTAATGCATCAGATAATGTTTTTAAATTGTTTACTTTATTGTTAATGTAAACTGTATTGAATACGCCAATTTCATAAACGTTATCAAATTTTGATTTTAAATATTCGTAAGCCCTGTCGCTGGAGAATATATGGACATCATATTTATCCTTGATTCTATCAACAATAACTCCAGTTCTTATTGCATGGCCCATTCCTTCACCGCAAACACAGTAAAACACTACCTTTTTTGATCTTTGACGGTGCATTGATTTTATTTGGTGTCTTACATCAGTAATTCTATTTACAGAATCATCATAAGTTTCTCTAATTGTATTTAGTTGTGTGGTTCTTTTTTCAAGTGAGGCAAATCTTGAGGTTGTCAATTTCTCATGACCATGACCAAAATTATAATTAAGATCTTCTGCATCAGTTCTTCTGCCTAAAAAGTCATTTACAGTACTTTTTCCGTATTGTTGGATTAATGTTGTTATTCCATCTTCTTCAAGACGTCTTGTTGAAACGCCGATTTTTGCATTTCTCAAAACTCTGAAAGGTTCTTCTTTTGCCAGTCTTTCAATGTAATCGGTGTCTTCACCAAATGTTAATGATTCATCAAATCCATTGCATTTCTCATGCAATTCTCTTTTTGCAATGATTCCATAGCATCCTGCGCCATGAGGTTTAATTTTTTCGACACCAATCATAAAATAATTTGCAAAATCATGGAACAGTTTATCTTCTATTTTATTTGACATTGGAATCATTTGTGTGATGGCTATTCCAAGATGTTCCATTTTAAACTCGTATAATACATTTGCAAGATAATCTTCTGTAAGCTGCAAATCGGAATCTAGAAATAGTAAAAGCTCTCCGGTTGCAACTTTAGCACCATTATTTCTACCTACGGCTGGAAGGCCTCCGTCAACAACTTTACAACCATATTCTTCGGCGATTTCTCGAGTTCTATCTGTTGAGTCAGCATCAGCTACAATAACTTCATAATCATCAAAATCTTGTTCTTTAATACTGTCCAATAAAACTGGGAGGTATTCCTCTTCATTATATGTAGGTATGATAATGCTAAAAATCATATTTTAAGATATATTTTTAAAAAGTAATAAGTTTTTTTAATTACTACTATCTTTTCTACTTAATAGCGTCATGGCAATTATTGTAATTATAAATCCGAAAAACATTAGCATTGTTGGAACTTCAGAATATATTAACAATCCAAAAATTAATGCTGCTAAAGGTTCGGCTCCAGAAAGTAAAATGGAAGATATTCCTGAGTCCATATAGTTTAAACTCAATGTGGATAGAATATAAGGCAAGGCAAATGAAAATGTAGAATGCACGATTAAAAATAAGATTGTAAGAACTGGATTTATAGAAACGAAACTAGAGATTTCGTTAAAATTTGTAAATGGTATTAAAGCTATTGAGATAAAGATTATTGAGTAAAATAATATGGTATAGGTATGATTTCCTCTTTCAATTGATTTTTTTGAGGCCATTAGGTAAAATGCCCAGAACAGACCTGCGCCGATGCCTGAAAGAATGCCGAATAATGGAATGTTCTTCAAGGGGGTTTCTAAAACTCCAGTCATTAGAACACATCCAATAATGGCCAATGCCATGCATATTAACTTTTTCGATGTAATTTTCTCTCCAAAAAGGAAATATGCAATTATCAGCACATAAATTGGAGCTAGTGACAATAACACTGCTGCTAGTGATAGGGGAACAGTATTCATAGATTCGTTATAACATAAATTAAGCCCAATAATGCATATTGCACAAACCAAAAACAGTGGCAGGTCTGATAATTCCAGTTTAAGGAGTTTACGGTCTGTTAATAATATTGCAATTAAAATTGGTATTATTGCTATTGAAAACCTTAAAAAAAGCAGTGTGCTTGGGCCTATTCCATTTTGTGTTAATGTTCTAACAAAGATTCCACTGGATCCAAACATGATTCCGGCTAGAATTGGCAAAATTAAATAAATCTTTTTCATGATATCAGCTAAAATATGAATAGATATTCCAGGAAACAGTATAATACTCACAGGAATCTCTCAGAGGATTTTTCAAATCGTTAATGAGTTCCATTTCATTATAATTGTGGTCTATATGGTATGTGATTTTATTTGCGGAAGTTGTATTGTCAATTACTTTGGTGCTGATATTGCCTAAATCAATATTGTCTGCAGGATTTACAACATCTACTGTGTAATAGTCGGTTTCAGCACCTGCAATTCCTACACTAAGTCTTAAAATTATTATTGCGATTATCACAAAAAAAACTAAAAATCTGTTAAGTATAAATCGCCACTGTTTAAATCCACGATTCCTATAAACTGGCTGGATTTCCTCATTTTTTTCAAGTGATGTTTCATCACCTAAAATAACATAAAGGATATTGTTTAAGTAATAACCGTCTCTATAGATGAGGTATAGTCCTATAATTCCAACAAGTGCTGGTGTCCCAAACAATCCTCCATCTATTGCACCGATAATCAGACAGCTTGAAAAGAAAGCTAAAAGTAAACTTGTAAACCATGGGCGATTTCTGATAGCTAAAATCAATGTAACAAATATAACTGGAATGAGTAAAATCAAAAGAAAACCAAAGGTAGGAACATAAGAATATAGACCAATTCCTGTGTTAATGTCAGTTTGGACAAATGGTCCTATAATTTGAGTTATAACTGCTCCTAGAATGGACTTTAACAAATGAGTATGCAAAATGCTTGTAGAACTCATGCCGTTAGTCATGCTGCAAAAAACAGTATTGAGCTTTATTCCCATTTGTAATCTGAACATGATTTCCAGGAGGATTCCGCAGATTAACAGAACCCCTCCAACAACTATAGATATTTTTAAATATTTTTCAGAGTTGATATCTTTTTTTATAAGCTGAGGTATTATTAAAAACAATCCTAAAAGGCCAAAAAACATAATGTCTTTTCCTTTAGAAGACCCCATTAAAAATAAATAGGTAATAGGTCTTATAATGGGATTAAAAATGTCAGTAATGAATATCAATCCTGCAAATATTATAAATATTAATCCAATTATGATTGTTTTGTTAAGTTTCATTAACAATAATTTAATATTAATAGTTTAAATAAGTGATGTTAGGTCGTTTCCTTTAAAATGATTTTTTCATTTTGGTAATGAAAAGTAATATTTATCATAAATATGAAATATTTTAATTGTTATGTTTCCAATTGAATACTTTATAGGATTGATTTTAATTGGTATATGTGCTGGTTTCGCATCAGGACTTCTAGGTGTTGGTGGTGGATTTTTAATAGTTCCGCTACAATACTTTTTATTAAAATACATTGGTGTTGAACCGGATTTAGCCATATTAATATCATTTGGGACCAGTTTAGCTATTATTATTCCAACGTCCCTAAGTGGAGCTTATAGGCATACCCGTACAATGGACAATATTATATATCCTGGAATAAGGTTGGGTATTTTTGGAATTATTGGTGGGGCTTTAGGAGGTTTTGTAGCATCTGCACTACCTTCAAGAGTTTTAGAAATAATTTTTGGATGTTTGCTTTTATTTATAACAGTTAACAACATCATTAACATTAACAAAGAAAGAGAAGAGGCAAAAATTCCATTTAATTTAATAACTTCCGGGATCATTGGTTTATTGGTTGGATTTTCATCAGGACTTTTAGGTGTTGGTGGAGGAATATTTTTAATAGCTATTTTAACAGCATTTTTAGGATTTTCAATGATAGAAGCAATAGGAACCTCTTCTATTTTTATTAGTTTAACTGCAATTGGAGGATTTTTATCATATATGATTTCTGGATGGGGCGTGTCCACATTCCCATACTCAATTGGTTATGTAAGCATTATTAATTTTATTTTAATTGCAGCATTTTCAGTACCAATGGCATCTTTAGGTGCTAAATATGCTCACAGAGTGCCTCAAAAGAAATTGAAAATCATATTCTCAATATTAGTATTATATATGGCATTAAAAATGCTTGGAATATTACCATAAGGTGATAATATGAGTGGAGATAGAAAAGTCGGAGAAAATTTTGATGCAGATAAAGCATCAGACATATTTGACAAATTAAAAAACGTTGAAGGTAAAACAAAAACTAAAAAAGAGGATAGTAAACTAAAAAACATAGCTAACTTAATGAATGAAGCAAAATACCTGGAAGGAAAAGGCAATTTAACTGAAGCAATTGATTTATACAAACAAGTTATCTTTACATTGCCTGACTCCGCAAAGGCGTATGAAGCTTTAGCCAATATCTATAAAAAGCAAGGAGATATTGAAAGTGAAAAGGATATCCTAAAGAAAGCTATTGCTAATTGCAATAAGAATGATGAATTTAAAAAGAGATTAGAAGAAATTAATTAATTTAAAAGAAATAAATGTAGTTTGAACGATTTTTCGCTCAAACTCATTATTCATTCGCCTCTTTTTAAAAGATATTCACGGGAAATGTTTTTAAAGCTGAAAGTAGGGTCAGTTGTTTTGTAGTATACCCAACCTTCCATTGAACATTTTGTGTTTCCTTCACATACATCTGGACTGTAGTATCCGTCAGCAGTTTGTTTGAATTCTTCAAAGTCATCTGGAAGAATGTATTCCTCATCTACAATTGGAACAGATTCCATTTCATACTCATCCCATACTCTTTTAGCTTCACGAATATCGAGTTTTCCGTAACTGTCAATCATATGGAAACAGAATAAATGTGTTTCTCTTAATTTTTGAGGATTTTCTTGAATTTCCGGACCACAAATTTCACCTTGCCAACATACATAGTCACAATCTTTATGTTTTTTAAGGTAATCTTTTAATTTGTTTTCAATATCATATTTTTCAGCCATTTCCCAGTAAGGGTTACCAGTACCAACAAATGTGTCTGTTTCTGGGTATACTCTTAAGTTACGTGAGCAAACGTAAAATTCATATTCTTTTTTTAAGCTGTTGGAATTAGTTATTTCAAGAATGTATGTTGCTGAAGATCCGTCACATTTTTGAGTACGGATGTATGGAGTTTTATCTTTTAATATATCTGGCATGTTTTCGCAACGTTCTTGGTCAGTTTTTGAAATGTATGGGAATTTGCTTGGGAAACGTTTTTCCTTATCCTGTTCGTTTCCAATTAAAGCATATAATAATTTTTTACCCCATTCTCTTTTCATTAACCATTTTACCCAAGATTTTTTGAATAATTTTTTATGATTTTGTGCCATTACTTCATATTTATCAGGACCTTCACCTTTACGTTTTATATCTGCAGGGTTTGAGTATGTGATTTCAAGTAATTCTGTTACATCACTTCCTTCTTTTTTAGGAATTTCAACATCAAAAATATCAATTGGTAAAGCAAGACCTTGTGAGATAACATTGAATTTACCAAGTTTCATTGTTTTGATTTTAAAATGTTTTCTTCTGAGAAACTCAGACCATTCTTTTTCAGGCACTTTTGAGTCAATTTCAATGTATACACAAAAGTCATTTTCTTTAAACTCTCCAATTTTTGCGATACATGTCCATCCGAGAACACCAATAAGTTCAATGTTATCTGCTCCTTCAATTGGTTTTACCCAGGAGATTTTTTCAACATGTGCAAGTGAACGTTTTCCATTGATGATCACTGTATCACCTCTTTATTCTAATATAATTTTTCTTAATCTTTCATTGTAAATTTCGATATCAGGAAATTCTTCCATTTTTGGTTTATCTGCTTTTAGGATTTCTAAATATGCAGTGATGAAAGTTGTAATGTTTTCTATTGCTCTTTCATCAGGTTTACTTTTCTTACAATTGCTTTTGTAATGGCTGATTAACATCAATATGTCAGCATATAGTCTAGTGCCTATGCGGTCGTCGTCAATGAAGTATTTCATTAATTCATCAATTTGGATTGGAGCATCAGCACCATCATCAATTGCAATCCATGCAAGAATGCATCTAATTGCATAAAGATATGTTTTGCATACTCTACGGGTCATTTCACCTTCATTGCCCTCAACATATCTTTTCCAATTATTATGAGCTAAACTTCCATAATGATACTTTAAAGTTACCGGATTAAAGGCAGGCAAGTCATTTAGGAACTCGCAATTGCCACGATAGACAATTTTTTGTTTAGTCCATTCTCTTAAGTTGGGATTGCTTTTCCAATGAAGGTTTAAAACTTTTTTGATATCCCAACCTGTATAGTCTAGATCTCCATCAAAGTAATCTATAGCATCTTTTTTTGAGTTAATTGTGAAATAATCATTTAAAGGTCTTTTGAAGATAAATCTAACATCATAATCGGAGTCTTCATTAGAAAAGCCCCAGCCTCGGCTCCCCGCTTCTACTGCATATAAGATTTCAATGTTTTTTTCTTTTTCAATTTTATCTAGTTGTTTGTTAATGTATTCAAACATTTCTTTTGTAATATTTTCCATAATACCACTTTTTTTGTTTATTCCCATGGTATCAGCCGGATTCGAACCGACGAAGGACTAACCACGGGCCCTGAACCCGCCGCATTTGACCACTCTGCCATGATACCTTTAAATTGATATATTTTCTATTAGTTTTTAATATTCAAATACCAAGAAAAATATCTTTTGTTAGTGATGATAGTGGGATTTGAACCCACAACGAATTAACCGTGGGAATTATCCCCCGCCCTTAGTCCACTTGAGATATATCATCACCCATAAGAATATGTTTCAGTTCGTATGTATGATTAAATTCATCATTGATTAAGTGATTTTCTAATCATAATATTAGTGTGTTATGTAGTATATTTAAATCAAGTAAAGAAATTACTTTATAGAAAGTTTCAAAAAAAAAATCTGTAATCCGGAAATATAAAAATAAATGTGTTA
>JAEIGA010009267.1_pt1 | contig 14894 bp, 14 predicted proteins | sample 9270691 | NCBI WGS metagenome assembly JAEIGA01 (sample SAMN17057246, study PRJNA624740) | gut metagenome | biome: biome; isolation source: fecal sample | host: Bos grunniens | place: China: Xizang | collected 2019
CTAAGTTTGAGCAAGATTACTCACTCTCCTTCCTTGGCAAACCTGTGGATAAAGACAAATGGTATATGACCCCACAAACCGTGAATGCTTATTACAACCCTGCAACCAACGAGATCTGCTTCCCTGCAGGTATTCTCCAATATCCATTCTTTGACATGAATGCTGACGATGCCTTCAACTACGGCGCTATCGGCGTGGTGATTGGACACGAGATGACCCACGGTTTTGATGATCAAGGTAGTCAGTTCGACAAAGATGGTAACCTCATCAATTGGTGGACCGAGGAAGACCGTGCACGCTTTGAGGAGCGCACCAAAGTGATGGAAGAGTACTTCAACGGCATTGAGGTTGCTCCTGGTACTTTCGCTAACGGCGCATTCACCTTGGGCGAGAACATCGCTGACCACGGCGGTTTGCAAGTAGCTTACCTCGCCTTCCAAAACGCGCAAAAATCGGCTATTGGTAATGGGCAATTGGCTATTGGCAAGAAGGACGGCTTCACACCTGAGCAACGCTTCTTCCTCGCTTATTCCAATGTATGGGCAGGTAATATCCGTGATGAGGAGATTCTTCAACGCACTAAGAACGACCCTCACTCACTCGGTCGTTGGCGTGTAAACGGCGCTCTGCCACACATCAACGCTTGGTACGAAGCATGGAATGTAACCGAGGAGTCACCTATGTACTTGGCTCCTGAGAAACGTGTAAGTATTTGGTAAGAAATATATCTCCCACTGATAACACAGATTCACACAGATTCTTTATATCCGTGAACAATCCGTGTTATCCGTGGGACACAAAACACTCATAAGATATGGTAAAGCACATTGTATTTTTTCGCCTCTTAAATGAGGCAGAGGGCAAGACTAAGTTGGAGAATGCCCAAATAATTCGTGACGGACTACTCGCACTCAAAGACAAGATTGATGTTCTCGTGGACGAGACTGTAGGTATCAATATCCCTAACGCCAAGAACACCGACCACGATATCTGTCTAACATGCACCTTCCGCACATGGGAAGATTTGGATGCGTACGCTACGCACCCCGAGCATGTAAAAGTGGCGCAATATATCGGCAAGTGCAAAGCAGCGCGCAGCGCTGTGGATTACGAAGAGTAAAAAATAAGGTTGGGAATCTCAAATCCCAACCTTATTTTTTTATACCTAGCATCCTTACTTTGTTAAATATTGCTGATAATTATCCAAAAAACGTTGTACTGCTTCAGACAATGGTCCGTAGTACTCACCCCCAGCAGCATTAGCATGTCCTCCCCCATTAAAAATCTCCTTAGCGAATACATCAACAGGCCTATCTCCTTGACTACGGAAAGAGATTTTAATTTTAGTTTTTATACCGCCATTTTTTGCCATCTCATCAGGTGTAGCCTTATCCTCACGCATAAAAACAGAATAGTGAATATCCTTACTCTGCATGGGCATATTGACAATTCCCTCTGCGTCTCCTTTTTGAAAATTAAACTTATATAACTCCTTGCGCCCAAGAGTAATAAGCGCAGCATGACATTCAGGAAACACACGCATTTTTTTATACAAACAGTAACCCACTAACTTCATTCGGTCTACGGAATATTGATTGAATACAGCATTATATATATCATCCTTATTAATACCCGTACCAAGTAGTGTTGCCACCATCTCATAAATCTGTGATCGGTTAGAATTATAGGAAAAATTACCCGTATCAGTCATCAATCCCGTATATAGGCAAGTGGCGATTTCCTTAGCATTTAGCTGAAGTTTATCTCCAATTACTTCATATACAAGCTCACAAGTTGATGATGCTTCGGGTACAGATACGATGAAATCGGCAAAATCTGCAGGATGCAAGTGGTGGTCAATCATTATTTTGGGGCATGTCATCGTCAGCAGCTTATCTCCGAGTGCACCGATGCGTTTTGGGTCGTTGAAATCGGTACAAATAACCAAATCAGCATTATTTAAGCGTTCTATTGCTTGCTCGGGATTCGCATCATAGATAAGCACTTCTTCGGCTCCAGGCATCCATGTCAAGAAATCTGGAAATGCATTAGGAACAATAACTTGTGCCTTTTTGTTCAATGTATGTAAATAGTGCATAACTGCAAGTGCCGACCCCATCGCATCACCATCTGGCGATTGATGAGTAAGAATTACTACATTGCTAGCATTTTGGATATAAATAGAAATCGCATTCATAGTTTTTTTTTGAAAAACAATTTGCAAAGTTACAATCTTTTTTTCATATTTGCAAATTTTGAATAAAAAACCACATAATATTCTCGCACGCGCTTGCGCATATCAAAAAAAAATTGTACCTTTGCGCGCTATTTATGCAGTAACATCGAAAATTAACAAACAACAATCTTTTATACAAAAATGAAAAAAACAATTTTATTATCACTCATCTTGCTTATAGGCGCTGCATTCGGCTATGCGCAAAACAATGACAAGGTATTAATGACCATCAATGGTGAGCCTATCATGTTGTCGGAGTTTATGTACATCTATGAAAAGAACAACCAAGAGAGCAGTCTTGAAAAAAAGACAATGGAAGAGTACTTGGATTTGTTTGTAAATTTCAAGTTAAAGGTAGCTGAAGCGAAATCGCAAGGCGTAGATACTACCGAAGCATTTAAAAAGGAACTGGCCGGTTATCGTGCGCAAGCTACACCTAAATACTTACAAGATAATGATGCTATTGACAGCTTGGTAGAGTTAAGTTATCATCGTATGGCGCACATCCGCAAAGCGTCACATATTGCCGTACAATGCCCCATGGATGCCGACTCTGTAACAGAGGCCACAGCCAAAGCAAAGATCGAGGAACTACGCCAGCGCGTGACAATAGGTCTGCCAACCGTGATTAAAAAAGGTCGCAAGAAAATTACCATACAAGAAGTTGAGGATTTTGGCGAAGTTGCCATGCAATACTCAGAAGAACCATCTGCAAAACAAAACAAAGGCATGCTAGGTTGGATTCAACCATTCCGATTTGTATATAGTTTTGAGGATGCAGTTTATAATACTCCAGTAGGTGGTGTGACTGAAATATTCCGCAGCCCGTATGGATTCCATATTGCGAAAGTGGAAGAGGAAGGCGTTTTTGAAGAAGTAAAAGCCGCACATATCATGAAGATGACCCCTATGGGCGACATACAACGTATGGCTACCGCCCAAATGGAGATGGACAGCATATACAAGTTGGCGATTCAAGAGGGTGCAGACTTTGCCGCATTGGCAGAGGCCAATTCTGAGGACAAAGGAAGTGCCGTTCGTGGTGGAGACTTAGGCTGGTTCGGTCGTGGTGCAATGGTACAACCATTTGAAGACATCACATTTGGTTTGAACGTTGGCGAAGTGAGTCAGCCATTTCAAACACGATTCGGTGTGCATATCTCTAAATTGTATGCAAAACGAGGTATTCAACCATTGGATAGTATGCGTAGTCAAATATTGCGTCAAGTGCAACGAGATCAACGTATGCAGATTGCGAACAAATCGTTTATCGAGAAAACCCGCGCAGAGTATAGTTTGCCAACAGAGATGAGTGATGAGGAGGTAAAAAAACATGCCGATGCACACTTAGAGGAGAAGTATATTGATCTGCGTAATTTGGTAAAAGAGTACCACGATGGTATATTGCTATTTGATGTGTCTCTGCGAGAAGTTTGGGATAAAGCCAACCAAGACACTGAAGGTTTAGCTAAATTCTTCAAGGCAAATAAAAAGAATTACACATGGGATGAGCCACGCTATAAAGGTTATATGATCTATGCAAAGAATGATGTTGCAGCCAAAGCAGCAAAGCAAATCATCAAAAATGCCGACCCAGATTCAATCATGAGTATTCTCAACAAACGTGTGAATGTAGATAGCGTAACCTACGTAAAAGTAGAGCGCGGTTTATGGAAAATGGGTAAAAATGCGGCGGTTGATGCTTTTGGCTTCAAAGTGAAAGATGCCGAATACGTTGCCAGTGAGGAGTTTCCTGTAGTAGAGGCAATGGGTAAGGTAATTAAGAAGCCTCAAACCTATAGCGACGAACGCGGTAAAGTGACGACTGATTATCAAGACTATCTAGAGAAATTGTGGATAGAAGAATTAAGAGCAAAATATCCTGTAGTTATATACAAGGAGGTGCTGGAATAAGCAAAAGCAAGGCGACGTGAAACTATGGAAAGTCATAGTAGTATTGGTGGTGCTGGTAGCAATAAACGTGCTAGCACAAATTGTTGTTTGTCGTTGGGACATGACCGACGATAAACGTTATAGTATTTCTGCACCTACCAAAGCACTATTACAGGAGCTAGACGCGCCTCTTGAAGTAAGCATTCTATTAGACGGAGATTTAAACCCCGGCTTTAAACGCTTAAAAAAAGCCACCTATGAAATGGTAGAAGAACTGGGCGTGTATTCCGGAGGCAATTGGAAGATAAAGCGATTAAGCAATGAGACGATTGGGCTATTGGAAGAAGAATTAAAAGAGCAATTACTGCCTATCGTGATACATGAACGCACACACAAAGGACAAACAGCACAAACAACGGTATACCCATATGCGGTGATGGATTACATTGGCCAGACAATCGTGATACCATTGCTAAAAAATCAACCTGGTTTAAGTGGTGAGGAAAATTTAAATCACAGCATTGAAAATCTAGAGTATGCTATCATGGAGGGCATACGTACGCTCGTGCAAGACACGGTGGAACGAATTGCATTTTTGGAAGGTCATGGTGAGCTGGACGAATATGATGTGTATGATATTACTCGTGCATTAGCACGTTATTATCAGGTTGATCGCGGTGCATTAGGTATTGAAACTGGTGTACTAGACGGGTATAAGGCTGTAATTATTGCTGATCCACAGACAGATTTTAGCGAAGTGGATAAGTATATTATTGACCAATATGTAATGCAAGGAGGACGTGTATTATGGTTGCTCAATGGTGTGCAATTCTCAAAAGACTATCTCTCATCACAAGGGACAACACCTATCGTAGGACTTGACCTAAAGTTGAATGATATGTTGTTTCGCTATGGTGTACGTATCAACCATACGTTGGTGCAAGACTTGCAATGTCTACCCATCCCTGTAGACGTGTCGCAGGATGCATCTGTCCCAAATTGGCAGCCGATGCCATGGACATACGCTCCGCTATTACTGACTTCGCAAACCTCGCCTATTACACGCAATGTAGCACAAGTAAAAGCAACGATGGCTAGCGCAGTCGATATCGTTGGTGGGAATGATGGCATCCGCAAAGAGATTCTGTTAGCAACATCTTCTGCAAGTAAATTAACAAGCGCTCCCGCGCAAGTGGATTTAAGTTTTGGTCATACGCAAGATGAAGCATTCTCATATTCATTTGTGCCTGTAGCAGTGAGTTTGGAAGGAGTATTCCCATCCGTATTTGCCCATCAATTACCACCAGAAGGTTTGCAATTACACTCCTCACTACGTAAGCAAAGCCAAGCGACAAAACAAATAGTAGTAGCAGCAGGTAGTATTATCCGAAATGACTGGAAAAAAAATGAACCCTTACCATTAGGATATGATCGATATACGCAGATGCAGTTTGGCAATCGTGATTTCATAGTAAATTCTGTGCTATATTTGACCGATGATCAAGGTTGGATGCAACTACGTAAAAAAGAGTTCACTCTGCGCCTAATCAATGACCAACGTGCACGCGAAATGCGCATTACTGCACAAGTAATTAGCATCGTGATACCACTTGTAATCTTAGTATTGACAGGCGGAATAATGATAGGAATACGAAGAAAAAAATATACACTACAAGCACTATGAAATTGGCCAAATGCATATTACTGGGTATGAGCATATGGTTGAGTGGCATGATATTAGCTCAATCGACGCTGGATTACCCATTGGATACGATAGAAGGACAAGTATATTACCGCTATACCGTAGAGCGCAGCATTGGATTATATCGTATCAGCAAAAATTTTGGCGTTAGTCAAGAGGCTATCTTGCAAGCTAATCCACATCTGCAAACCACGGGATTGCGTTATGATGAGGTTATATTAGTACCTGCCTCTAATTTGCACACTGAAGCTGTGGTGACTCAATCCACAGTAGATAAAGTAGAACCTCTGGTAGTAGAGGAGAATAAAGAAGAGAAGAAGCCACTAATCAAACACCGCTTATTCCCACGCAAGAACATAAAACAAGATACTATTACGGTGGAAGAAGTGATAATGGTAGATAGTACAATTGTTAGCAACGATAGCAGCATCATACGATTAGCCATATTGTTGCCATTACAAGCAGAGGCCATCAAGCGTGACAAAAACATGGACCGTTTCTATGACTACTATGCTGGTGCATTGATTGCTATTAATGAGGTACAAGCTACAGGTAAGAAAATTGAAGTATTTACTTATGACGTAGGGAAAACAGCACAGAAGACCATAGATTTGTTAAACGACAGCACGTGGATACATGTAGATGCAATGATTGGCCCCGCATATAGTCAGCAAGTAAACACAGCCTCCACCTTTGCCAAAGCAGATAGTACGTGGTTGCTTGTACCATTTTTATCCAATGTTGTGGACGTAGCACATAATCCATATCTACTGCAATTCAATCCATCCGAACAAACAGAGGCTGACACCTTGGCACGATACTTAGCACAATATGGAGACAGTGTGAATTGTGTGCTGATAGAGGCAAAAAGTGGCGATGTGATACCTTCTGGCATCTTGGCATTACATCAAGCACTAGAAGCCCACCACGTGCCTACGTCTACAATTTCATTAACGGCTATTTTAACCGATTCGCTAGATGGGGCATTCAAAGCAGATATGGAAAATATCGTCATTTTTAATACCGAGAAATATGGCAATTTACAGGCGGTAATGCCTCATCTGCTGAAAGGATATACTAATTATCATATCACATTGTTTTCGCACTATTCATGGCAAAACGAAAAAATAATCATACCACAGATATACACATCGGTATTTAGCGATTCGGTGATAGTGACAGAAGCTTATAAGAACGTGTACGAGCAGTATTTTAACCACCCATTATCCTCTACACAACCTCGATACGACTTGTTGGGGTATGACCAGACACGCCATTTGTTGGACCTACTAAACCATTCAACAGACACAATAGATACACAATTATGGTACGGCAGTCAGTCGGATATTCTATACAAAAAAGTATCTTCCGATGGAGGATATGAAAATCAATTGATTCATATTATTCGTAAATGAGAGGTCGTATATACATATTAGCAATTGCTATATTGACATGTGCTAGATTAGTGGCTCAGCCTCGCTTGGCTACACCAGAGATTTATATTGGCGCACATGCAGGTGTGATGGCCTCCTCGGTACTCTTTGATCCAAAAGTTCCTAATATAGATATTCTTAGGTCACCATTGAGTGTGAATGGTGGATTGCTATTTCGTTACGCGGGGCACAAGGTGTGTGCCATACAAGTAGAAGTAAATTATATGCAACGCGGTTGGCACGAAGTAGGCGAAGGTATAGATTACCGTAGGCAATTGGAATATATTGAAGTGCCACTATTGATGCACCTGTATTTTGGCAAACAACATTTCCGAGGATTTTTTAACTTAGGACCACAGATAGGTTATTGCTTTCGCGACACCGAGTATGGTGAAAGTGGAGGGAAAGTAGGTCATCAATATGCACCAATAGATCATTCATTTGATTGGGGTGCAGCAAGTGGATTGGGTATGTATTACCGCACGAATAAGATAGGATTATTTCAGTTGGAAGCTCGTTTCAATTATAGTTTTGGTAGTATTTTCAACAACAAACTGACCGACCACTTTGAGTTTGCCAACCCAATAGGTTTGAGCCTAAATTTCGCATATTTGTGGGAAATAAAAAAATAGAAAGATTTTATTGATTATATGGGAACTATTATTTCATTAGCTAATCAAAAGGGAGGTGTAGGTAAGACTACGACTTCCATCAACCTTGCTGCAGCACTAGCACAAGAAGGAAAACGCGTGTTGCTGATAGATGCAGATCCACAAGCCAATGCCTCCTCTGGTTTAGGTGTAGATATTCAGCAACAAGACAAAACCATTTACGAATGTCTAATTAATCAAATCGATCCTAAGACAGCCATCGTAGATACAAGCACAAGTAATTTAGATATAATCCCATCGCATATAGATCTGGTAGGTGCGGAGATAGAGATGTTAAACATAGATGCTCGCGAAAGCATCTTAAAACGTATTCTCACTCCGCTTAAAGCCGATTATGACTACATCTTAATTGACTGTTCTCCATCTTTGGGTTTAATTACTGTGAATGCGTTGACAGCGAGCGATAGCATAATCATCCCTGTTCAGTGTGAGTTTTTTGCTTTGGAAGGAATAGCAAAATTGCTGAACACAGTGAAGATTATCAAATCTAATTTAAATCCTTCATTGCGCATAGCCGGCTTCTTACTAACAATGTTTGATGGTCGTTTGCGTTTGTCATCTCAGGTGCATGATGAAGTTCGTCGTCACTTTGGCGACCTAGTATTTAACACGGTCATAGCACGAAATGTGCGATTAAGTGAAGCTCCTAGTCATGGCATGTCAGTATTGGAGTACGACAATAACAGCAAAGGAGCAAAGAATTATAGAAACCTAGCTAAAGAATTGATTAGGAGAGAGAAAGTATGAAAAAGTTACACGGATTAGGAAGAGGTCTAGATGCATTAATTGATACGACACATGTTACTACAGCAGGTTCGTCATCAATCAGCGAGATCCCACTAAGCAAGATTTATGCCAACCCCAATCAGCCTCGTCATAATTTTGACGAGGAAGCATTGAACGAGTTAGCACAATCAATAGGTCAACATGGTGTGATATCTCCCATCACATTGCGTAAAGATACAGACGGCATGTATATGATTATTGCAGGTGAACGTCGTTATCGTGCATCCAAGATGGCAGGATTGAAGGCAATACCTGCGTATGTACGTACTGCTAAGGATGAGCAAGTAATGGAATGGGCATTAATTGAGAACATCCAACGTGAGAATTTAGATGCGATAGAAATAGCATTGGCTTATCAACGACTTATGGAGGAGTACAACTTAACTCAGGAACGAATGTCAGAGCGTGTAGGTAAAAAGCGTGCCACAGTGGCAAACTACTTAAGATTGCTGAAATTACCTGCTGAAATTCAATTGGGCATCAAAGAGAATAAGATAGATATGGGACATGCTCGTGCTATATTGGGTTCTCCCTCTCCTGAACAACAGTTGAGTATTTACAAGAAGATTCTCGCGCAAGGATTGTCTGTACGCAAAGTGGAAGAATTAGTGAGTGAAAACAAGTCTATTAAACGCAGTCTAAAAGTAGATACCTATGCTAAACAACAACAAGCGCTAAGCGAGCTATTGGGTACTAAGGTGCAGATATCGGGCAATAAAATTACAATTACTTTTCACAGTGAAAGTGAATTATGTAAAATACTCGAACGTATACATTGAAACGACTGATATACATATTGTTAATAGTGCATGCTGTATGCATCGTACACGCACAAGAAACTACTATGGTGCTAGATAGCACTCACAAAGTTCTTCCTAATGTATTGTTAGCGGATACGATCAGGGGAACTGCGAAAGAGATATCTCCTACAATATCAGAGGCTTGTGATACCGTAATAGAAGAAGTTTCTATAGTACCACAAACACGTGATACTCTAACGCAAAAACAGTTGGATCGTCTTTTTTGGAAGCCGGACCCAATGCGTGCAGTATGGTTGGGCGCTATTGTACCTGGATTAGGACAAATATACAATCGTAGCTATTGGAAAGTGCCGATTGTGTATGCGGGTCTAATGGGTTGCGCATATGCCATCACATACACCAATAATCAATATATCGGTTACAAGAATGCCTATCGCGACATCTACTACGACAACCTAAAGGGAAACGTAAGCAATGATCCGTCGAAGTCATATATAGCCATTTTACCTGAAGGATATACTATAGATCGAATGGGGGGACTATCATCCTATCAGGGACGTTTGAAAGAGTGGCAAAACAAAACTCGCCGTTACCGTGATTTGTCAATTGCGATTTCTGTGTTAGTATATGCACTGACATTAGTAGATGCATATGTAGATGCTCAATTATACGATTTTGATATCTCCGATGACCTGACGCTAAATGTATATCCACAACTATATTACGATTTGTACAATCAACGAACTGCTGAAGTAAAATTAGCACTGACTTTTTAATTTTATTAAACATTGAAACGTATTTTATTCATATTATTCCTACCCTTATGCCTATCCATAACAGCGCAAGATAGCATTGCATCAATGGATACATTGGCTGATATGCCAGTCTTTTTTGATGAGGCATTAGCATGGGTTGACACCACAGAATGTCAATCGGATACAATTATTGCTGAACTCCCCGACTCAGTATACAAGCAACGCCTGCAGGCCCTTCCCTTTGTAATTGAAGTGCCTTACAACGAAGTGGTACGAAGGTATATCCTACGCTATGTGAAGCATAGTCCACGGCAATTGGCTTCGTTACAACGCAAAGCAGAGTATTATTTCCCAATCTTTGAAGATATTTTAGGTAAACACGAACTGCCTTATGAATTGTGCTACCTACCCGTAATAGAATCAGCATTGAATCCTCATGCTCACTCGCATATGGGTGCGGCAGGACTATGGCAATTTATGCCCGCTACCGGCAAAAAATATGGCTTGGAGGTCAACTCACTGATAGACGAACGTATGGATCCCATTCGTTCCACGGAAGCTGCTTGTAGATTCTTGAAAGCCTTGTATGGGATATTTGGCGACTGGAACCTTGTAATAGCCGCATACAACTGCGGACCAGGAAATGTAAACAAAGCTATTCATCGTGCTGGTGGGAAACGTGATTTTTGGAGTATCTATCCCTTCCTACCCAAAGAAACACGTGGATATTTACCTATATTTATTGCTGCATCATATGCCATGAATTATGCAGAATTACATAGCATATGCCCCGCAGAACCACTAATGACCATGGCATCAGATACAATAGTAACCGAAGAGCGTCAACATCTTAAGCAGATAGCAGACAATCTTGATATCCCACTATCTGAACTTCGAAGGTTGAATCCTCAATATGCACGAGATATTATTCCAGGAGGTAAGGAATATGCATTGTGTTTGCCAATTGAAAAAACGGGATCCTATATCGATAACCAAGCAACCATATTGGCTTATCAAGCACAAGAGTTGATTCATAATCGGCGCGATGAGATCGAATTGCTACAACGCACATCTGTACACGGCGGATATAGTGTAAATGGTGTGACCTATTATAAAATAAAAGAGGGAGATACCTTGGGTGGCATTGCAAAAAAATTCCATGTAAGTGTAAAACAACTCAAAGCATGGAACGGACTGAAATCCGACATGATACGTGCAGGAAAAACACTGAAAATTGGCACATAATGGAACCTACAAAAGTATATTATTCCATCCGCGAAGTTCGTCAGTTGACCGAATTACCAGCAGCAACATTGCGCTATTGGGAGCAGCAATTCGACCAATTGTCACCGTACAAGGACGAACATGGTAACCGCTATTATTCCGAGAAGGATATAGATCTTATTAAACAGATTAAATATATCCGTGACGAATTGCACATCACTCGCATAGAGGCTATTCGAAACGAACTCAAAAACGGCAATCGTAAAACAGATGTTCGCCAACACGCTAGTGAGATTCTAGTACGTATCCGGGAGGAATTAGCCGAGATACGTGCTAAAATCTGAAAAAAAAGATGAATATTTGCATATATAAAAAAAAATGGTTAATTTTGCAGCGAATACTAGTCATTTTGGTAGTTATGGTTTTAGGATTACACGGTTGTAAGCCCAGTCCTAAAACAACCAAATATGTTGGTAGTAGCGTGGATGTAGACTCTGCGATGGTGGCACAAATACAATTTAACATGCACATGGCAGAAGTAGCTGATCAAGCATGTATAGCTGCAGTAAAAAAAGAGCCACGTGATTATGTTATGGATGAAGTAGGCTTTTGGTATGCCAAGACAATATCTAAGGGGGGGAATAATCTACTGCAGCAAGGACAAGAGATAATTTTGCATATACAGATATATCAAATAGATGGTGCTCCACTGCTAGACAAAAAGTTCAATACAACGGTCGGAACAGACGAATTACCACTCGCCATCAGCCGCTCGCTAAATAGGATGCGTATGGGCGAACAAATGCAAGTAATTACACCTTGGTATGCTGCATATGGCATAGAAGGTACAAATATAATAAAACCATATAATAATCTGCAGATTACAATAACAACCGAAGAATGAAGAAAATTGTATACATATGCATGCTGTTAGCGATGCTATGCGGCTGCAAGGAAAAGAATAACATCTACTCCGATTTACTAAAAGCCGAACGCGAATTGATTGCCGACTACATTAAGCGTGAAGGAATTATAGTGGTAACAGAAGAGCCCAAAAGCATAGCAGAATGGGGCGAGAATGTGTATTGGAAGCTACCAGACTACGACAACTTTTATTTTCACCTAGTTAGTGAGGGCGACACCACACAGGCGGAGATTGAAAGTGGTGAGAGCGTATTATTGCGTTTTAAGCGTTACACCTTGAATGAGTATGCTGATACACTCTACAATTGGACCACGCTAGACAACCCCGAACCTATCAAATTGCAATATATGGTAAATAGCGAATACTCGTGCACAGGATGGCAGTTAGCTATCAAACACATGAAGTATAGCGATGCACAATGCAAAATCATCTGCCCAAGTAAATTGGGATTTGAAGAGGAGAATAGCACTGTGACACCATATGGATATGAGTTAAAAATAAAAATCAAAAGATATTAATAACTATGGCACTTGTTAAAAGTATTTCAGGCATTCGCGGCACCATCGGAGGTCGCGTAGCTGAGGGCTTAAGCCCAGTGGATGTTGTGCGTTTCACCGCAGCTTACGCTACACAACGTAAAGCGATGATTCCAGACAACAAGACAATCGTAGTAGGTCGTGACGCTCGTCTTTCAGGCGAGATGGTTGACCAATTGGTATGCGGTACCTTGATTGGTATGGGCTACGATGTGATCAACATCGGTTTAGCGACTACCCCAACTACCGAATTGGCAGTGACTGGTCTCAACGCGGCGGGTGGCATCATTCTGACCGCTAGTCACAATCCAAAACAATGGAACGCCCTCAAACTCCTCAACGAAAAAGGTGAGTTCCTCAACGACCAAGAGGGTAAAGAGGTATTGGCTATTGCAGAAGCAGAGGATTTCAACTTCGCAGAGGTTGATGACCTCGGCCATATTACCCATCGCGACTACTTGCCAGACCACGTTCGCGACGTGATGGCACTCGAATTAGTAGACAAAGCAGCTATCGAAGCTAAGAACTATACAGTAGCTATCGATTGTGTAAACTCTATCGGTGGTGTAGCAATCCCTGCTATCTTGCGTGCTTTGGGAGTGAAGAATATCATTGAACTCAACTGCGAACCAACAGGTCATTTCGCTCACAATCCAGAGCCAATCCCACAAAACTTAACACAAATTTCTGACCTCATGCGCGAGGGTAAGGCAGATGTGGGTTTCGTAGTGGATCCAGACGTTGACCGCTTGGCAATCATTTGTGAAGACGGCGAAATGTTCGGTGAAGAGTACACTCTTGTTTCTGTAGCAGACTATGTGCTTAGCCACATTCCTGGTAATACAGTAAGTAATATGTCTTCTACACGTGCACTCAGCGACGTAACTGTGAAACATGGTGGCTCATACAGCGCAAGCGCGGTAGGTGAGGTCAACGTAACTACCGAGATGAAGCGCACCAACGCAGTGATTGGTGGCGAGGGCAATGGTGGCGTGATCTACCCTGCTAGCCACTATGGTCGTGATGCTCTCGTAGGTATCGCACTCTTCCTCAGCAGCTTAGCACAAAAGGGATGCAAGGTGAGTGAGCTCCGCGCTACCTTCCCAGATTATTGCATCTCAAAGAATCGTATTGACCTTACTCCAGAGATCGACGTGGATAAGGTACTAGAAGCAGTGAAGGGCAAGTTTGCTGGTGAACGTATCAATGACCGCGATGGTGTGAAGATTGATTTCGCTGACGGTTGGGTGCACCTCCGCAAATCTAACACAGAGCCAATCATTCGCGTATACTCAGAGGCAGCAACCATGGAGGAAGCTGACGAGTTGGCAAAGAAAGTGATTGACGTTGTTTGGGCTGTAGTAGGATAATGGAGATTCTCATCACCAACGATGATGGTTGGGGAGCGAAAGGCATCCTCACTCTTGTACGCATCTTGACCCAACTGGGGCACGTAACGGTCGTTGCCCCAGATGGGCCACGAAGCGGCATGAGCAATGCCATCACCCCCCTCCAGCCGCTATATCTACGCCCACTGAATGATCCCCATTGGGGCGCAGAAGAGTGGCAAAAAAATGCTACAGTTTATACCACCAACGGTACACCCAGCGACTGTGTGAAACTGGCATTGGATGTACTATATGAGAGCGACCCTACACGCGTCAACCTGCTTGCCAGCGGTATCAACCACGGCTCAAACGCAGCAATCAATATCATCTATTCTGGTACAATGGGAGCTGTGTTTGTAGGTGCTGAACACGCCATCCCATCCATTGGATATTCGATTGATGACCATCGTCCTGATGCTGATTTTAGCTATTTAGAGTCGTATATTCTCGAACTGACACGCCACCTGATTGAAGAAGGCATGCCTTACGGTGTATGCTACAATATCAATGCACCCGTAGGCGAACTGCAAGGAGTGCGCTGGACACGTCAATGTCGAGGATTTTGGCAAAAAGAAATGGAAGAA
>JAEIGA010009268.1_pt1 | contig 14894 bp, 12 predicted proteins | sample 9270691 | NCBI WGS metagenome assembly JAEIGA01 (sample SAMN17057246, study PRJNA624740) | gut metagenome | biome: biome; isolation source: fecal sample | host: Bos grunniens | place: China: Xizang | collected 2019
CCGATGAACTATCTCGCATATCTGGTCATGCAGAGCATCCTGATGGGAGCCACCATCGATTACGCCATCCTGTTCACGGACTACTATAGGGAGAAGAGAATGTATCTTCCGATATGGAAGGCTCTCCGCAAGTCATACAAGAACACCATCCACTCGATCATGACGTCCGGACTGATACTGATTCTGTGTCCGTACATCATGTCAACGCTATTGACGGACCCTACAATATCCCTGATCCTCCACAGCATATCTGTAGGAGCTCTTTCGGCCATCCTGCTCATAATCTTCGTTCTGCCGGGACTGCTTGCAGCATTCGACAAAATCGTCGTAAAGAAGGGCGCACATCCGCAGGAGTAAGGTTTTCGAATTGATTTTCAAGCATATAACGAATCAAAAAGCTTACAACAGATGACAAAACAGATCTACATCTTCAATCCGGAGCACGACCTGTACATTGCCAATGGGGACGAGAACTTCGTGCTCCCAAGGTCTGCTGTGGGATTTGCGAAGGAGAACATGGATCTGTCGGAACATCTGAGGCGGCACTTGGATATTATATCGCCCGATAATCTTGAGCAATGACTATAATTGAAAGAGAGAAAGTAACCGTATCGTTGATGATACGCCTATACTGCAGAAGAAAGGAGGGCAACAAGAACCTGTGCACTCAATGCAGCGAGTTGGAGGAATACGCCCACAAGAGGCTTTCTGCATGCAGATACGGTGAGCAGAAGACATCATGCAAGAAATGCCCTGCACATTGCTACCGTAAGGACATGAGAGAAAAAATTCGTGAAGTCATGAGATTCGCTGGTCCTAGGATGATTCTACACCATCCGCTTGATGCAATCAGGCATATGTTCCAGTAAAAACATAGAGGTAATAACGAATAGATATTCCTAGTTGTCTACGAGATCAGTGCGAGGCACTTATTGCGTCTTTCTTTTTGCGGCCCTTAACGACACAAACGACAACAGCGACGACAGTGGCCAACAGAATCACAGGCTCTGCAAGCATGAAAAATGGCATTTTGCCTGAGGTAAGGGTGACGAGGGCCGAAAAGAGCAGGAAGAAGCTCAGACAAAGAGCCTCATCGCACGATGATGGCCAATGCATTTACGACAACAATCAGAATCGGAATAATCCAGCTTCGTTTATTCATATCGGTCTCGTTATTAGTTTCTGATGCAAATATATTGATTTGCATTGACTTCAAAAAGTGTAAGCCTGGATTTGGCAAAGACCGATTTAACGGTATTGCAATCCAAGTTCTAATCACTAAATTTGTCATTGGATTAAAATCCTAACCACCGCTTACACCCACATGACCCCAGAAATCATCAAGAACACACTGATGGAATAAAGCCCATGAAAATCACCACCCTATTAGAATATTCAGAACGCTCGCAGCTCAGAGCATGGCTGGAGGAAAACCACGCCAAGGAGAAGGAGTGCTGGGTAGTCATGAGCAGGAGCAAGACTCCCCCGCCGGGCATATTGCCTTACATCGATGTCGTGGAAGAAGCCCTGTGCTTCGGATGGATCGACAGCACACTCAAGAAACTTCCCGACGGCCGCCTTGCGCAACGCCTCTCCCCTCGCCGCAAGAACAGCCATTGGACACGGCTCAACATCGACCGCTGCACGGACCTCGAAAAGCGCGGACTCATGTCGGAGGCCGGCAGACAGGCCCTCAACAATGCAACTCGCATCAACATCAGAAAAGCACAGAAGGAAGATGCTTCACTGATTGCAGAGCTTTTCATGCTTGCGTGGCCGGTTGAAGACATATTGAATTCCAATGGAATCACATACGATCAACTTCATAAATCCATAACAGAGGCAGCGGCAAAAGAGCAGAACATCTACAGCTATGAGAACACTTACGTTGCGGAAACGGACGGAAAGATCATCGGAGCAATGTGTGCATATGACGGAGCCGACTACCAAAGGTTGAAGCAGCCGATCGTTGACATCATAGGCAAGGATTCCATGTTTGCTCATCTGAAGGAAACCGAAGCCGGTGAATTCTATCTCGACTCTGTAGGCGTGCTTGAAGAATACCGTGGCAGAGGCATTGCATCCAAGCTTTTTGCAGCTCAGATCGAACGCGCACGATCACATGGACATACATGGGCAGGACTCATTGTAGATGAGGACAAGCCGCAGGCAGAGGCCCTATACACAAGACTAGGTTTCAGACATATTGACCAGAAGGACTTCTTCGGACACGCCATGAAACATATGGTCATCAACACATCCGCAAACATCATGAATAAGAACAATCCACATATCATAGTAGCGCCAAACGACCTTTCATACGCAGAAGCTATCACCAGCTTTCAAGTAGACATGGCCATTGAATCAGAAGGCCTGGACTTGGATTATCAGCGCACTCTAAAGGGCGTACAATCTGTGTTGCAGGATGAAAACAAAGGCAGATACATACTGGCAATCATTGATGGAAAACCGGTAGGCTCCCTGATGCTGACCCGCGAATGGAGCGACTGGAACTGCTGCTGGTATCTTTGGATACAAAGTGTTTATGTGTTACCGGATCACCGCAACAAAGGCATTTTCAAGTCAATGTACAACAAGGTCCTGGAACTGGCCAAAGCCGAAGAAACAACTCAGGTCCGCTTATACGTCGACAAAGACAATAAAAAAGCTCAGACAGTCTACCAAAAGCTAGGCATGTCCGAATGTCACTACCTCATGTACGAGGTTGAGTTATAGAGTTCGCCTGGCGTTCACATTGGGCACATATTGCTAAACACAGACTATGAAAAACACTAAACACCCCGACAAAACCTACAGAATGTCATCCGGCTTGAACAAGTTCCAGGAGGAATTGTATACACATCTCATTGAATACAAATGGAATGTGATGGGAATCACCGAACCGGGCACATATAAGGGACGACTGTATGACTATATGATTCCGAAGTCATATGCGAAGGACGACTCCCCTTCCCCTGTTATTTGTGAAAAGCTTCATCCCGAACTGCGCATGCTGCAGAAAAGCGAATTCAAGTTCAAGCAGCATATCATGGCGTACCATATGGCAAGTTCACAATGTGCATGCATCAACCTGTTCATGCCGGTGCTGCTAGACCCGAATGCCAGCGAAATCCTGAAAGATATGCCAGGATGTCCGGAAGGCTTCATGGAAATCGACCGCACACGCCTCTACAAAGGCTTCTGCTTCGAATATTGGGGACAGGACATCAAGAATAAGCCGCCCAAGGGTCTGCTCAACGACCACACCCCGCAAGCAGGAACTGACGCCGACGTCGCCATAGCATACATCGACACCGAAGGCCGCCCATGCATCTGGCTCATCGAACACAAACTTGCAGAAAAGGAATTCACATGCTGCGGCGGATACAAGTCAGAAAACAACGAACACCCGGAATTCTGCATATCAAACAACCTCAACAATCTCCTCAAGGACAAATCCCAATGCCACTACACGGGTATCGGCTACAACTACTGGGACCTCACAGCAAGATTCCAGTCCAAATACAAATGCCTTGACAGCGGCATCCAGTGTCCTTTCCTTAAAGGCAGAAACCAGCTGTGGCGCAACCAGCTCCTGGCCTTTGCATTAGTAGAAAACGGCTCATACGCCCATGCCCACTTCTCCGTCGTGCACCACAGAGACAACCATTCCCTCAACGCATCCATGGCCGAATACCGCCAGATGATCAGCCCCGAAACCCCATTCAGCTCATTCACCAACGAGGACATTCTACGCTCCGCTGAAAGGCATTCTGAAGGATTGCAGGAGTGGATTGGGTGGTATGTGGGGATGTATAGGATGTAGAAACCACAAGTGGGTGCGCTCCGACTATATCTTCCTCAACCTCTATGATAAATCCACTTACACCAGCAAATCCGACAGTACAAGCGAGATCATATCGTCCGCAAGTTCAGCCATCCAGAGGTATGAATTGCCCCAATAGAGATAATACTTGCCGGTAGCTGGATCCTGGAACACATCAGGATCGATCACCTGGTTTGGAGCATCGATCTCCTCCTTAGTCAGCAGCGCACGACCAAGAGCGTCATGATATGGACCCTAAGGCTTGTCAACCACAGCAACGCCGATGTTCTTGTTTGCCACGAAATTATACTTATAGCCGTCATCGACCTTCTTTTCGGTAATGCAAGGCACCCATGCATACTCCTTACCCCAATCCACGTCATAGAGGTCAAGGATCACACCCTCATCCTTCCAATTAACGAGATCGGTCTAACTGAAGCACTTGAAGTCGTGGTTATGCCATGCATATGCGCCGTCGGTAGTCGGATAGATATAGTACCGCTGTAGAGAACCTCCGGATCCCCAATCACGCTCTTCTTCGGAACAGCGATCTGCGAAACGCATGTCCATTCACAAGATCATAGCTTCGATATATCGAAATACCCGAATCCCTTGAACGCAAAACCATCTCAAAGCCGCCATCCTTGGCACGGCAGAGGTATGGGCCAGCATTTGCATTGGCATCATTCATGAAGACCGAATCGCCGCAAAGCAGGTCATGGAAATGGATGCCATCCTGCAGCTCCGGATTCCCCTTCGCCACCTGAGCCGAAACCACCTGCCCGAACATCATCATGGCCAGAAGGAATGATAGTGTCTGTTACATAGTTATTTGGTTGTATTTGTTGTTATCGTTTGTGTGTCTTGTCACGGCCTGCTCGGTCCCTGCCACGAAACGCAAAAATCAGCGGATTGTTGCGTCTGGTGGCGGAGGGGTATCACACTTCCATAGATAATTCATGTATTTCAGCTGCTTTTTCAGAATCCACTTCGGTTCCGACTCCATTGCAATACATCTCAGAAAGTCGGACAAGGACCTGTTTAAACAGGTTTTGATATTTTGGCGTCAATTCCTTGAACATAACCCCTCCTGCACCATTTGAAGAAACAAAATGCCTTTCATCGTTCTCCAGCATCTGTCGGAATATTACATATATCTTTTCATACCATCTGACTGCTTCACAAGGATTATAGTATTCACTATCCTCGGTATCATAAATTTGAGCCAATGAGATATATGATGGAGTATGGCCATTCAAGGCGGCCTTCTTGAAAAGGTTGAAAGATGACTCATCACCTGGCATACAATTGATTTCCTCATCCATGTATGCATGACCTAAAATGTACATCGCATCAAGAGAACCGCTTTCGATTGCTCTCTTAAGCCACTTCTTGGATTGGTAGACATTTTTATTCAGGCCATTCTTGCCTTGCAAATAGTAACGTCCCAATGCGCACTGGGCTGGAGCAATACCACCGTTGGCTGCTTTGAGCATCCAATTATATCCCTCTTCCTGGTTCTCCTTTACGCCACAGGCATTAAAATAATTGTAAGCTGTATTCCACTGTGCTATGCGGCAGTTCTTTTCGGCAGACTTCAACTGAAGTTCATATCCTTTTTCAAGATTCCTGTGTACTGCGAGTCCTCTACAATAACATATACCTAAAGCATTGATTGCAGGAGGGAAACCAGCATCGGCAGCTTTCTGATACCATTTAATCGACTCATTGGCATCATATTCTACTCCTTCTGCATCCAGATAACAATTGGCCAGTTCAAACTGACTTTCATAATCATGCTGCGCGACTGCCATCTGATGAAGTCTCCTGAATGCCTTTGAATAATAATCATCTGAACGAGCAGGATCAACAACACCCAAATCACCTGTCTTATAAGCCTTGCCAAGTGCCTTCATTGCAAGACCTGACCCAAGTTCGGCAGCTAGGGTATATAGTTGTAGAGCTTTCATCTTATCCACCCCTACTCCTATTCCAAAATGATACATACGAGCAAGTTTCTCCAAAGCCTTGGGGTGAGATGAATCTGCCGCCAAGTTTAGAAAGTCATGTGCTTTTGTCCAACTTTGAGGAACGCCGTGGCCAAAATAGTGAGCCATACCCATTTTATATTGCCCCTCAGGATTCGATTCATCAGCGGCTAAACCAAAATAATAAGCAGCATTCTCTAAGTCATTACAACTTTCAGCATTATATCCTCTCGTAAGATTTTCATCCTCGAAAATATACAAATCCTTGATCTCTACCGGCCTGACACCGACCATGTTAATGCCTAGCAGAATCCTAATACTACTTAGCAGACGGTCGAAATGCAATTCAGGCGAAGGATAAGCTTGTATCCAGTTATTCTTAGTAAGGAAATATTCCTTCACTCCGCTGAAATCATCCGGGGTTATACGGAATACCAGAATCGGGATGTGTCTATTTTCCGCTACGCTCACCTCATTGTCGGTCTGTTCAGAATCATTAAAGGCTTTTGAAAAAACAGCGAGCATTATGCGACTGTCATTTAAAGATTCAGCAAGAACCTTTGCCCACGACGCACTGTCATGGATTCCTTTGCGATCGATAAAGCACTTCAAGCCTGAAACTGTCAAATGCCCATAAATCTTGTTCGCAATATCTGCATCGACATGCGAGTAACTTATAAAAACGTCGTATTTAGCACCCATCTGTCTTAATTGTCTGATTTTATATTTTCCGCCTTCTTCACAAGCGCGTCAGCCTTTTGAGTATCCTTGATGACTCCGCAGCCATACTTATAGCACTCGGAAAGGAGGAGCATCGCCTCTGGGTGGCCAAGTATGGCGGCTTTTCTTAAGAAGGATGTTGCTGCATAGTCAATCCTTTCATGATCCATGTCGTGATAGTACAGCTTACGACCTGATTCATACAGCCTTTGAGCCTCTTTTTGGATAGACTCCGTCTGGACATAGGCCTCATTCTCCATATCTTCCCAGTAAAGGATGTCAAGGATGTTTGCTATGACCCTTTCATTTGGCAACATCGAACGACGACCTGCCTCTTCTTCTGAAGCTACATTTGAATATGCGTCATGAAGAAGGGCTTCACCGGAATCAAGGACTATAGTTTCATGAGGATCAAGTTCTTCGATCTGAACTGGGAGTATTCTCCTGTAACCAGGCTCATTAAGACATTGCTCTGCATACTTAAGTTCAAGAAGACACCATTGGGCTTGCATAAAGTTCTTGGAGATCAACGGCACAAAATATCCTCCTGCCGCTATTATGTCCTTAATCGACCTAGCCATCTCCGTAGAAGCATAGTCTTCGTCAGTCAAGTGTTCAAGGAGGTCATATACAATAAAATCATTCCTAGTGAGCTGCTCTTTAAGTTCCTTGACCAACTCGATATCCTTGTGGGAGTATGCGAGAACTACCGTAGAGCGCTTTACGAAACGGGAAACTTCTGTATTCAGATATTCATAATCATAAACCCTATCCAAGTCGATCGTGAAAAAGAATCGGTTCTTCTCCTGGATGTATTCGACTTCTTTCTTTACCCAATCAGACTTACGGGCATTGGACGAATCACAGAGCACAAATCTGCTTCGGCTATCAATCTCCCTGAAGATCAATTCTTTCACCTCATCATCATGATAATCGTCATCCAGGCATTTAAGAAAAAACATAAGAGGTCTGAAACGATGCTTTTCAAGTTCGTTCCTTACAAGACAAACCTTATCATAATCCTTGCTTGAATGCGACAGAAAGACCCAAATGTTCTCCTTTTTCATATGATATCCTTTACTCGAAGACTTTTGACGAGTAAACTTACGAATTTTTTCGCGGATTTGCCACGAAACGCAAAAATTGTCCTAATATTGCGTTTGGTGGCGGAGGGGGTTAGATTTTCCCCCTCACCCTATCCATTTCCTGGGAAGCAAAGTCTCCCATATCCCAAAGTGAGTGTCGTACTCCCATAAACACTTCACCTATTCTATAATCGTAGTATGATATACGCGACATCTCAGTTCTTAGAACCGCCTTAAATGACTCATCGTAAGCACTAGGGTTTTCAGCCACATGATGGCCTATGATTCCAATGATGGCTCCGGCCTGAATTGTCTTCCACACGTCTGGAGGCGAAATCTTCTCCATTGCCCCATAGTCATCACTGAAGGTCCTTGTCTCCATTGACAGAAAACCGACTTCAATATACTTATCCTTTACAGCCTCAAACAAAGCCCCTACAAATTGGATGGATTCAGCGACACGGTCCTTTGAACAAGCAGTCGCATCTATATATCCCAGCAGATGGTTGACTTCATAGTTACGAGTTGACAGCATGTTACCAAAACTGCCATTAAAATGAACTGAATCAATCATCAGATAGAGTTTGAATTTATTCACGGATCTACCACCCGATAGATTCGCATCCTTCAAATGCTGAAAGCCGAAAGCGTTTCTAGACCAGTATGCTGCATCATTGCAGTCAGTAGACACAAGCCACCTGTCCATGCTTCTGGAGATTCTGGCCTGGGCATCTTTCCTTGAAACAAAGAACTGTCGTGAACTCTGAGGATCAAGAAGCCAATCCTTTAACGACTGATGGAAGAAAGATATTGTCTTGAAGTCTGATTGATCGCGCTTATCGATATTGCATATGTTCTCAACATCTCTCAGAGCCTCATAGAACTCATATTCACTGGTTGACTCAGAACAATACTGAGCGAAAGGTATGCTGACCGCCTCTTCAGAACCCACCATGGACTCCAGGATAGGAACGACAGATTTGCGATAATACTCCATGCGGTTTCTGAAGAACCTTGTAAAGGTCTGATAGTAGAAATCTGCAAGGCTAAATGGCAAACTGTCCATATCATCTGCCTTCAACGTGCCCTTGTTTATCGCCTCTACGCAGAGACGCAAATACAGGAACACACCGTTGCTCCTCTTCAACAATTCCTCCTTAAGTTCCTGGCATTCAAGTTCTGCATCCAGATATGCCCTCATATCGTCGAGAGTATGAGCCATGGAACTTTCCTCTACATCAAGAATCTGGGGATTGAATCGGCCCAGCGCCTGCCTAACCTTAGGATCGTTACGACTTGTGATCACAAAACGCATCCATGACGGCAACTGATCGACGTGGCGTGACAGAGTTTCCGCAATCTTGTTACCGTAATCATCGCTTGCCTCATCCAATGCATCTATCAATATCCAGGAATTCTCCCTGCTGCCGTCAACCACATACCATGTATTGTCACAAAAAAGAATCTGGAAGAGTTCATCCTCTGAAACATTGGCAAGACTCTCCAATGTCTTATCAGGATAGCTCAGCAATATCTTCCTATACTCCGGGAAGCGAACAGCCAACTGGAAAGCAAGGTTCCTCAATATCGTACACGGATCGGAATAATGCGGTTTGCCCCATTCTACAAAGTGAACCGCGGGGATATGATGGTTATAACGCAACTGAAGATTTGCGCTGAATGTACTTTTTCCGAAACCCGGACCGCCCATTATCCAGAATATGCGCTGATCCGGAAGTTTATCCCATTCATCTATCTTTTCGACGATCCAATCTCGGCCGTAGAAAGTATTCTTTGTCAAGTACTTGAACCTTCCGATGGAAGACACAGGAGTAAGATACTTGCGAAGACGTGTTATCTCTCCGTCAAACACCTCATTCTCCGGCATTTCGATCATCTCGCGGATCTTGGCGAAGTGGCCCTTGAAATAGTCCGAATCGAAACTGCCGTCATAGTGATCTCTCCAATCACTCATATCGATCCATTGGATGTGAGATATGACAGCAGGCGGTGAAACAACATCCGAAGGTTCCAGCAAGATAGTCTTGATATTGCCGCCCTTTACACCAATAGATATATTCAGCTCATCCCTGCACACGCCAGGATCTCTTGTTGAATGGTGAGAAAGTCCAGCAAGCACAACATTGCTCTGCACGACACCCTCAGTAATCCTTCTGCGCCAATCCTGTCCCTCCTTGATTTCCGAAGTATCGATCCACACATCATGACCTCCCCTGCCATCCATCTCTGCAGACAGATACTCTTTGATCTTCATGATGAGCGGAGCATTGGAATCGTGTCCGTAGCTTAAGAATATTTTCATGGGTGTTGTGGCTGATTAATTATGGGTTATAGGTATCTACAAATTTAGTTGAAATTTGCATAAATCCACCCTATAAGCGTAATCTTATTCGATTGCCACTTTGGTTTATGGATGGGACAATCACAGCAACTCTGGTTATTGATGCCCCACCAACTGAATCTTAAGGTCTATTATTTTGCCCACCAATCTTGAAGAATTCCTTTCTTCTGGATTCTCCCTCAACCACTGGAGATACATTTTCGCTTGTTCCTCGTATTCCATCGCTACTGTTATTATGAAGACTATCTCTGATTTTATCCCTCTTTGGTATAATTCCGAAATTATATCCGTAAGGGTTTCTTCTGTTGAATACATCAACACCTCTTCTTGATTGTTCATATGAAGGTAATATTATTAAAGGTCCTGTAATTCACTATTTTGTACCGATCCCAGTCAGAGTAGCAACCACACTCCGACTGGGACGGGTAAGTTCAGAAGTTATGTCAAAGCCGATCAGTCAGCCTTCTTGAGATAGACGATTACACCGATCTGATGCTCCATATGATTATTAGGGGTAACACGCTGAACACGAGCCTCAAACGCATTTGAATATCCCTGATCCATAAGAGTACAGAACTGCTCGTTTTCAAAACGTGGGATATAGCCAAGCTTGTATCCATCGAAGTGAATGGCAACTGCATATGGATCATACCTATTATCCATCTCTCGTACCAACTCCAACTTAGTACCGATCTTAAGCCTGTCCATAACCATGCATCCTTCCCAATAGAAGAACCCCGCAATGTCAAAATGTGCGAAGTGTGCGTTGTGTGACCTTGTGTTGTGCATAATATTAAGATTTTAGAAGTTGCATAATTGACCTCATCAATACATTCTTGACTGTATTAATTTTGGATGATGGTGCAAAGGTATTATCCAGTTGTGCCAACATGCGGCACATCGTATAAAGTTGTGATTTTTGTTGAAAAACACTAAATTTACCAAAACTAATAACCTCAACATGAAAGACATGAATCATGACATTTATATCAGTTACACCTCAAAGGATACTGAATTAGCTAATATAATCAACAGATCTATAAGGAAAGCCGGCATTGAAACATTCATTTTTGACAGTCTGACAGCGACAGCAAATGCCGGTCTGAGTTACGAAGAAGTCGTAATAAATGCAATCAACACTTCCAAACTCGTTTTATTTCTTTGCACAGGGAACTCCATCCAGTCTAACTGGGTGAAAAATGAAGTTATGCATGCTTACAAGCTAGGCAAAAGCATTATTCCTGTCATGGTAGATGGCACAGAACTCCCTATCGATTTATATCCTCTTACAAGATACAAACACCTCAAAATCAGTACCGTACAACTAGAAAGGGATATCAAACACCTCATAGTAAGCCTCATAGATTTCATACAAGCAGCAAGAGTTGCAGATAGTCCAGAAGAAACTACTCAAATAACAGCCACACCTTCCATTGACCAAGTAAATAAAGTTGAAAACTATACTGCAAGTCAGACAGAGGCAACTGAAACTCCCCAAAAGATCATCCTCAAAAAAATCCTGTCAGTTGTCTTATATACTATTATCGGCATTATAGGTCTCTTCTATTTATTCGGAATATCCCTTGCATTTGATAGTGGGAATATCGGTGAGGGAATCAGTTTTTTAGCTCCAATATTAGCAGCTGCTATACTTCTTATATGGCATATCTATAGTGCACGCAAATACGAGCTCAAGCTGCACTGCAGCACAGAAGATGATATTGAATCAACATTGACAGTAACAGTTGATGACCATGTAGTTACTTCCTTCATAGGTAATGGTATGGTACGATTGAGGGAAAGAAAAAGCGACTGCTTAATCTGCATCGACTCAAAAAATCCAGAAATCATCAGCGAGAGATTCACTTACAGGTTTTGCAAAGAGAACCACGGAGAAATAAAACAGGTAACCCTTAAGAAAAAACCATCAGCAAAACCCGAACAGCTTACGCAAACCCCTTCCAACATTACACCATTCCAATGCTTTATTGCTGGATCTACCCGTTTGGTAGACGAAAGAAATGCTACACGTGCAGTGCTCAGCATCCTCTACAACAAATGGGAAAATTACAACCTTGTAATATCATCGTACACATTCGAGGACTTCTCCAACAGCTATACAATCGGCGGCCAGCAGATTCAGTACAACGACTTCATAAAGGATAAGGCAGACTGTGCCATATTCATCGTCACAGAAAATGTCGGAGACAAAACACTGGAAGAATATCGACTGGCAGTAGAAACATTCAAATCAAACCGAAAACGTCCCAAGATCTTCGTGTACGCAAACAACCTTAGTGACAGCGAGCTCACAAAACAGTTCATTGATGAAGTTCATAAGAACAACTCATATTGGAGAGATTATAGAGACATCAAGGATCTCATGAACCTCGTCAAAGACGACGTAGATTCCGAACTGTTCAACATTTTCGTACTCAACCAGGGATATAACGCCAGCAAGTAAACTACGTAGGATCCACCCTTAACCTACACAGGCAGCTCTTGATTACAAGAGCTGCCTGTATTTTGATCAGGATGATGCATAACGCAGTATTCCCGTCTTATGCCATATGACTCTTTAATTTTCTAAGTTCAAGTCCCACTGCAGAAGAGAGAGTTAAATTCGAAGCATATCTTACATCTGCATTCCGTTTAACTTGATCTTCATTTGACTTGCCCACTGTTTCTCAGAAGTCACAAATGTCATAACATTGTCCCAATAGTTATCACTGTGTATTATACTTAAATCATACGAATCCAAAATTGTTATATAATTGTCCAACAATTCTAATGCTTTCGCCTTTTCATCAAGCCTTAAAGTGGCGATTATCTCTGCTTTATACACATTGATATTACTGTCATCAATAAGCTTCGCATGATTGATTAAAACCAATGCCTCATTGTTACTATCCACATCGTTCTTCATGGAAAGAAGACAATTGGCCTTCAAAAGATAATCATCAGAAGTAGCGACATGATTCTCAATATTCTGTGCTACATATGGGATACATTGCCTAAAGCGGCGATCGGAATATTTCATCATCGCAACATTAGAAACTGCGAAAGAGATTATCTGCTCAAACTTACAATCTCGCAATTCAGTCGGCTTACCCGCATCATTAATTCTGCCAATCAAAGACGGATGAGAATATGAGTTAATATACATTGCATTATTTCTCTCCTGGATATATTCCTTCTCCAATCTGCTGAGTGCTGTAGCCAATGCATTCTCGTTATAACCTAATATTCTCAAGACTTCTATTGCCATCATATCTGCGTCCGTCTCTTGCTGATGATTATAGTTCATACCTAATCGATCTATGACAGCTGACGCAATGTTTGTTGAAAGTACAGCAACTCCCAAAGTAGCAGCACCTGGTATATAATAATCACTAGTAGCAGCGACAACACCTTCTGCAACTGCAGTTAATCCTGTTGCTAAAGCAGCCCAAAACTCTGCTCTTTGCTGGCGCTTTTGAGCCTGAATTACATTTTGGACTGAATGGTCCAGCACAAAATGAGCAATCTCATGTGATAAGATAGCGACCAACTCGTCTTCAGAATGCAGAGCTGCAAGCAAGCCTGTGTTTAATACTATTGTTCCATTAGGATAGCAGCAGGCATTGATACTAGGGTTTTGCTGAATTATAAGATTGACACTTCCTGGTCTACAATCAATCATATAGGCTGGCGCAATCTTGGCAATAAGGCTATAAATATAAGTCTCTAGATACGGATCATTTAACTCTAGATTATACTTTTTAATAGTTTGTATATAATCCAAAGCATCGTTCTCCATTTCACGACGTAAATCATAATTAAATCCATTTTTAACGAGACTATTCAGAACTCCTGTTATGACACATGCATCCCAAAGATCTTGAGTGTTTTCGTAATGAAAATAAAAACTACTCGAAGCTTTTGAACTTATATCCACAATATTACCTTCATCATCTTTCAAATAAAAAGCCTCATACACACTACCATCTGGGCCTGACTGTGTTTGATGAACGAATTGTTTTAACTTGACGACTGAATCTTTTTTCCAAACCCCATAACTCTTAAACATTGTAACGTCAAGATCAATATCAACTGTTTGTCCATAAGAAATGAAAACAACAAAGAGCCCCACCAAAATCAGGGTCATCTTCTTGACATACGCAATCATATATTTATAAATCAGGTTATTAATATTACAATCATATATTACAAACACCCAGCAATCCCATCCAGCAAAATCTCATCAGCCGGCAGCCATTTGACAGACCTCAACGTTTCAGATGAAAGCCATGTGGCTGCCTCATGCTCATTTAGATGTAATGACTCAGATATGAGGCCACATATGAAACAATGCATAGTCAAATGAAAATTTGGATAATCCCATTCCACTGTCTGAAGGAGTTCTCCAACCTCAATTTCTGCATCGAGTTCTTCACGAATTTCTCTCTTCAAAGCCTCTTTTGGGGATTCCCCAGACTCGATTTTTCCGCCAGGAAACTCCCACCAGCCTTGAAACTCTCCGTATCCTCGCTGGGTGGCAAACACCTGTCCATCACGCAAGATAATCGCGGCTACTACTTCTATGGTTTTCATTATGCAATCCATTTAAAATCATCCATCAGATAATCAGGAAGTTCCTGATCCATGTGAATATCATACAATATCGACCCGTTATTAGTAACTCCTTTTCGCGGATTAGCCAATGTTCCTGTTCCTACATATGTAAAAGGGAGTGTTATTCCATTCTCAGACTTTACTTTTCTGACAAAAACATGAACATTCTTAGCATTTTTCTGTCTCTGTTCTTCAGCCAAACCTATATTTGCAATACTTTCCCATTGAAACACATCAGACGAAAGAAATTTGTCTTTGTAATTGAGAGGATCATCTTCGGATCTATCTTTTTTCAATCC
>JAEIGA010009269.1_pt1 | contig 14893 bp, 9 predicted proteins | sample 9270691 | NCBI WGS metagenome assembly JAEIGA01 (sample SAMN17057246, study PRJNA624740) | gut metagenome | biome: biome; isolation source: fecal sample | host: Bos grunniens | place: China: Xizang | collected 2019
CATCTGCAAGATTACCAAGTAACAGAGCGGATGCTCCAAAGCCCATCATAAGACATCCTGAGCACAAACCTTTTTTATCCGGAAACCATGCACTTACCGATGCAATAACTACATTATACGCTACGCCTATTCCAAGACCTGCAAGGACACCATATGTAACATAGAGCATACCAATGCTGCTACCCTTTATCATAGCAGTGAGGCAAAAACCGGCTGAAGACAAAACACCGGATAGCACAAGGGCAACCCTGTGCCCCAGACGTTTGGATAACTGTGCACCGAGTAATCCACCCACGCAGAAGAATGTCATTGCTATGGTAAAGTTAAGCGCCAAGTCTGCCTGTCCCCATCCAAATTCTTCGCTTAGAGGGGATTTCAATATGGACCAAGCATATAAAACACCGGCAAAAAGCATTGCAACAACGCCAAACACCATATAAATCCATCGTTTAGATGATTTTTTATTAATTTCGTTCATTTTAATCTCTCCTTACTACTTAAGATGTCGTAACACTTTAGATGTTGTATACAGTATATTATATTTTGTTACTGAAATCAAGTGTCGACATTGCAAATTCTTTTTATAAATTTTTAAGAATTATGTTATAATTTATTATTGACAATATATGTGATTTGTTGTAAAATATATTAGATAAAAATAACATAATCTGTTTATAACTGATTTTTATGCGTAAAAGGGACGGGCAGTTTATGTCTTTCCCTGTTTTTTTGAGCATTTTTATCGTTTCTGCGTTTATTACGCAAATCTAAATATACCCGGAGGAAATCATATGGATAAGACATTGTATCTTGTACTTGAAAACGGAACTGTTTTCAAAGGCTATTCTATTGGAGCTGAAGGTGAAGCTATCGGCGAAACTGTTTTCCAGACAGCTGTTCTTGGCTATAACGAAACCCTCACAGACCCCAAATATTACGGACAGATAGTTGTTCAGACATTCCCCCTCGTTGGAAACTACGGTGTTATCGAAGAGGAACTTGAAACAATAAAGCCTGTAATCGGAGGATATATTGTAAAATCCATTTGCGATACTCCTTCAAACTTCAGATGCGAAGGCAAGCTTGAGGATTTCATGAAGGAAAACGGCATTATTGGTCTTGCAGGTATCGACACAAGAGAGCTTACCTCAATTATCCGCGAAAACGGTACAATGAATGGTAAAATCACTGCAGATATATCCAACATTGATGCTATAATAGAAGAACTCAAACAGCACAAGACTGTTGTTGATTATTCCGAGCTTTCCATTTCGGAAGCCGAAGAAGTTGATGTAGAAAACTCCATTGCAAAGGTTTGCCTTTACGATATGGGTGCTACAAACGGCTTTTACAATTTGTTCACCGGAAACAACATCAGCGTAACAGCTGTTCCCTACAATACAAAGGCAGAAGATGTTTTTGAACTTGATGTTGATGGTGTTGTAATCTCCGAGGGACCGGGTAACCCCGAAGAGTGCGCTACTGTTGCAGAAGAAATCAAAAAGATAATTGCCAAAGGTATTCCGGTATACGGTTGCGGACTGGGTCATCAGCTTGTTGCTATGGCTCTTGGCGCAAAGACCTCAAAACACATCTACGGACACAGAGGTGCAAATCAGCCTGTTAAAGAATATGAAACAGATAAAATATACATCACAAGCCAAAACCACGGCTATATAGTAGATGAAGCTACACTCCCCAGTGATGCAAAGGTAAGCTTTGTAAATGTTAACGACAAAACTGTCGAAGGTATTGAATGTATAGACAAGAAAATCATTACAACACAGTTTATGCCAAACAACTGCAAAGGACCCCACAACACAGAGCACATCATCAAAAAGTTTGTAAGCATTATGAAAGGAGATAACTAATTATGCCACTTAATAAAAACCTTAAAAAAGTTATGGTTATAGGCTCCGGTCCTATAGTAATCGGTCAGGCTGCAGAATTTGACTATGCAGGTACACAGGCATGCCGTGCGTTAAAGCAGGCAGGTCTTGAGGTTGTTCTTGTAAACTCCAACCCTGCTACCATTATGACAGATAATGCTATGGCTGATGAAATATACTTAGAACCCCTCAATCTCCCCACAATCAAAAGAATTATCGAAAAAGAAAAGCCCGACAGTCTTCTTTCCACTCTTGGTGGTCAGACAGGTCTTACACTTTCCATGCAGCTTGCAAAGGAAGGCTTCCTTGAAAAGCACGGTGTAACACTTCTTGGTGCAAAGCCTGAAACTATAGACAAAGCAGAAGACCGTCAGATGTTTAAAGATACAATGGAATCCATAGGTCAGCCCTGCATACCTTCTATTGTTGTAACAACTGTGGAAGATGCTGTTAAGTTTGCTGACGAAACAGGATATCCTCTTATTATACGTCCTGCCTTTACTCTCGGCGGTACCGGTGGCGGTATTGCAAACGATGAAGCAGAACTTCGCGAAATTGCTGCAAACGGTCTCTATCAGTCCCCAATTACACAGATACTTGTAGAAAAATGTATTTCCGGTTGGAAAGAAGTTGAATTTGAAGTTATCCGCGACAGCAAGGGCAACTGCATAATTGTATGTTCCATGGAAAATGTTGACCCCGTAGGTGTTCACACAGGTGACTCCATCGTTGTGGCTCCTGCCGTTACTTTGGCTTCCAAGGAATTTGCAATGCTCAAAAACGCTGCTTTGGACATCGTTAACACTCTTGGTGTTGAAGGTGGATGTAACTGTCAGTTTGCACTTAATCCCGAAAGCTTTGAATATGCAGTAATCGAGGTTAACCCCAGAGTTTCCCGTTCTTCTGCACTTGCTTCCAAAGCTACAGGTTATCCCATTGCAAAGGTTGCTACCAAGATTGCCATCGGTTACACTCTTGACGAAATATTAAATGACGTTACAGGCGTAACCTATGCTGCTTTTGAACCTACAGTTGACTACTGCGTAGTTAAGTTCCCCAAATGGCCCTTTGACAAGTTTGTATATGCTTCCAAGAAGCTCGGCACACAGATGAAGGCTACCGGTGAAGTTATGAGTATAGCTTCCACCTTTGAAGAAGCTATAATGAAGGCTGTTCGTGGTGCTGAGATTAAGCTCGACACATTGGACAACCCCAAGCTTCACGAACTTACCGATGAAGAAATAGAAGCTAAGCTCTATGATTGCGACGACCAGAGACTCTTTGTTGTATACGCCGCATTAAAGAGAGGTATAAGCATAGAAAAAATTCACGAAATCACCATGATTGACGAATGGTTCCTTGCACGCTTCCTTAACCTCGCAAACTTTGAAAAAGAACTTGCAAACGCAGATATCCTAACAGATGAACTTTATATGAAGGCTAAAAAGCTTGGTTATCCCGATACAGCCATCGAAAGAATAACAGGCAAAAAGGTTGAAAATCATGCTTATGCCGCATTCAAGATGGTTGATACATGTGCAGCAGAATTTAAGGCAACTACACCCTATTTCTACTCTGCATATGAAAACAAAGACGAAGCTATTGATTTCTTAAATGCAAGAAAAGAAAAGAAAGATACAATCATAGTGTTCGGTTCCGGTCCTATCCGTATCGGTCAGGGTGTAGAATTCGACTACGCTTCCGTACATTGTGTATGGTCCCTTAAGAAAGCCGGCTACGATGTTGTAATTGTAAACAACAACCCCGAAACTGTATCTACCGACTTTGATACAGCAGACAGACTCTACTTTGAACCTCTTACCAACGAAGATGTTATGAACATCATCAGAGTAGAAAAGCCCGTAGGCGTTGTTGTGGCATTCGGTGGTCAGACAGCTATTAAGCTTACAAACTTCTTAAGCGCTCAGGGAATTAAGATTCTTGGTACTCCTGCAGAAAGCATTGATGCTGCAGAAGACAGAGAACTCTTTGACGCGCTTCTTGAAAAACATAATATTGCGCGTCCTAAGGGCGACACAGTTATGAGCACCGAAGAAGCACTTGAAGTTGCCGAAAGAATAGGTTATCCCGTTCTTCTCCGTCCTTCTTACGTTCTTGGCGGACAGAACATGATTATTGCCTTTACAGAAAACGATATCAAAGAATACATGGCAATTATCCTTGAAACAAACATTGAAAACCCTGTTCTTATAGATAAGTACCTCATGGGTACAGAGCTTGAAGTTGATGCTATCTGTGACGGAGAAGATATTCTCATACCCGGTATAATGGAACACATTGAGCGTACAGGTGTACACTCCGGTGACTCCATTGCAGTATACCCTGCTTGGAACATTTCCGACGAGCTTACAGAAAAGATTATTGAAAGCACAAGAAACCTTTCTGCATCCCTCAAGGTTGTAGGTCTTGTAAACATTCAGTACCTTATATACAAAAATGAGCTTTACGTAATTGAAGTTAACCCCAGAAGTTCCAGAACAATTCCCTACATCAGTAAGGTAACAGGAATTCCCATGGTTGACCTTGCCACAAGAACAATGCTTGGCGAAAAGCTCAAAGACATGGGTTACGGCACAGGTCTTTATCCATCATCTCCTTATGTTGCTGTTAAAGTTCCCGTATTCTCCTTTGAGAAGCTTGCAAACGTAGATAACCACCTTGGACCCGAAATGAAATCTACCGGTGAAGTTCTCGGACTTGCAAACACAAGAGAAGAAGCTATATACAAAGGACTTCTTTCCAGCGGTTGCAACATGAAGCATCGTGGCGGTGTGTTCATTACCGTTCGTAACTCCGACAAGAGCGAAATTGCTTCTGTAGCAAAGAAATATGCCGACCTTGGATTTAAGCTTTACGCTACACAAGGCACAGCAGAAATGCTCCGTCTTGACGACCTTGAAGTAGAAACTGTTTCCAAGATTCACGAAGATCCTGAAAACAACACGCTTACACTTATTGAAAGCGGAAAGGTTAACTACGTACTTTCCACTTCATCCAAGGGAAGAATACCCACAAGAGACAGTGTTAAGATTCGTCGTAAGGCAATAGAAAGAAATGTCCCCTGTCTTACCTCTCTTGATACTGCAGCAGCTCTTGCAGACAGCATTAAGAGCCGTTACAGTGAATTCAGCACAGAGCTTGTAGACATAAACAACTTAAGAACCGAAAAAACCGAACTTAAGTTTACAAAGATGCAAGGTACAGGTAACGACTACATTTACTTCAATTGCTTCGACCAGAAGATAGATAACCCTGCAGGTCTTGGCGTAAGCCTTTCCAACCGTCGATTTGGTATAGGCGGTGACGGTGTTGTTCTTATTTGTCCTTCCGAAGTTGCCGATGCAAAAATGAGAGTGTTCAATCTCGATGGCAGCGAAGGTCAGATGGGCGGAAATGCAATCCGTTGTGTTGGTAAGTACCTCTACGAAAATAAGATTGTAGACAAGCTTGACATCACTGTAGAAACCATAAGCGGTGTAAAAGAACTTAAGCTTATCCGCAAAAACGGCAAGATAGCTGCCGCAGAAGTTAACATGGGCAAGCCCGGACTTAACCCCGCAACTGTTCCTGTAACCCTCGACGGCGAAAGCGTAATTAACCGTAAGATTGAAATAGCAGATGGCGAATACAACATTTCTGCAATCTCCATGGGTAACCCACACTGCATCGTTATGGTAGACAATGTAGACAAGCTTAACATCGATGAGCTTGGTCCCAAGTTTGAAAACGATGCACTCTTCCCCGAAAGAGTAAACACCGAGTTCATAAAGATTATTGGTGAAAACACCATTAAGATGCGTGTTTGGGAAAGAGGCAACGGAGAAACACTTGCTTGCGGTACAGGTGCTTGTGCTGCTGCAGTTGCCGCTTGTGAAATGGGTCTTTGCCAGAAAAACTCCGATATAACAGTTAAACTTGTAGGCGGTGATCTTGTTATAAGATACACCGATGACGGCACTGTATATATGACAGGCGATGCAGTTAAATCCTTTGAAGGAACTATTTGCATTGAATAAAATAATATTTCAGCGATACAATTTTAAAAGTTGTATCGCTGTTTTAATATCTTCGTTTTGTCCTAATATTCCTTCGATTTATTATTGAAATATCTTAGAAAATATTATATAATCATCTTGAAAGGATGTGTACATATGAAAATAGCAGTTGGAATGAAACATGCAACACAAATTTATGACACGGAATATTTAAGATTTTTAAAACAAATCGGTGTTACACATGCTCTTGGTTTTATGTATGACACTGATGTCCTTCCCTCCGCAAAGGACGGCTATTGGGCAGAAGATGACCTTAAAAGACTTGTAAAACACTTTAATGATAACGGGTTACAATTTGAAGCAATAGAAAATTTCCTTCCCCGCCATTGGTACAAAATACTTATGGATTTGCCCGGCAAGGAAGAACAACTTGAAAATTTAAAGAAAACAATTACAAATATGGGTAAAGCAGGTATACCCATAATGGGTTACAACTTCTCTGCAGGCGGTGTTATAGGTAGATTTTCCGCACCTATTGGCAGAGGTGGCACAATGTCTGTAAGCTTTGACCCCGAAGGTCATCCCTTTGAAGATTTGCCCATACCCAGAAGCATGGCATGGAATACAATAGTTGACCCAACAGCTGAGGGTGTATATCCCCACATACCCAGAGAAGAAATGAAGCAAAGACTCTACTGGTTCTTAGAGCAGATTCTTCCTGTGTGTGCAGATGCCAAGGTTCAGCTTGCGGCACATCCGGAAGATCCACCGATACCCTATATGAGAGATGCAGGCAGAGTGCTTATCACTCCTGAGGATTACGACGAAATGTTTGCAAAATTCGATACCCCCTACTGCACTGTAGAATTCTGTCAGGGAACATTCTCTGAAATGAATGTGGATATATACGAAACAATAGAACACTTTGCTGCTATGAACAAAATTTCTTATGTTCATTTAAGAAACGTAAGAGGCAAAATACCCAAATATGACGAAATGCTCTTAGACGATGGTGATGTTGATATTGCAAAAGCACTTATGTGTTATCACAAGCACGGATATGAAGGAACCTTTATACCTGATCACTATCCCGAACTTGCAAGCACCACATCAGACCATGCTACAGTAGCTTATGCCATAGGTCATATACGTGGCCTTATGAAAGCTCTTAATATCCCGATATGGGGAGAATAATATAGAAAGGAATTTAATAACATGAAATACACAAATTTAAGCAACACAGACATTAAACTTTCCTCAGTTACACTTGGCTGCATGACATTTACCGGAGATTCAAACTGGGGTCCTCAGGACGAAAAAGATTCGATCGATACTATCCGTGCAGCACTTGACGCCGGCATTGTGTCTTTTGACACAGCAGAAGGATACGCCGATGGTCTTTCTGACCGCATACTCGGCAAAGCTCTTGGCGCAGACAGAAGCAAGGTATCTATCCTTACAAAGCTCCACACCGCCCGCATGGACAAAAACAGCGTAATAGCATCTTGTGAAGCAAGCCTTAAAAACTTAAACACAGACTACATTGACCTTTATCAGATTCACTGGCCTTCTGCAACCATTCCTCTTGAAGAAACTATGGAACAGCTTTTAAAGCTTAAGGAACAAGGCAAAATAAGAGCAATCGGTGTATCTAACTTTGGCGTTGAAGACCTTGGATATGCAATAGACAAGTACGCAGATGTAGTATCAAACCAAATTGCCTACAGCATGCTTTTCAGAGGAGCTGAATATTCACTTCTCCCCTTATGTGAGAAAAACAATGTATCTGTTCTTACATACAGTTCCCTTGCTCAGGGTCTTCTTTCCGGTAAATATCTTACTGCAGATGATTTCCCCATGGGCAGAGCAAGAACAAAAATATTCAACTCAAAAATTCGCACAGGTGCAAGACACGGTGGCGAAGGCTGCGAAGAAATTGCATTCAAAGCCATTGACGATGTAAGAAACATCTGTAAGGAAATTGGTGAAGAAATGGCAGATGTAGCACTTGCGTGGAGCCTTGCACAGCCCGGTATAACAAGCGTAATTGCAGGCGGAAGAACACGCGAACAGGCTCTCACCAATGCAAAGGGCGGAAATCTCCAGCTTTCCGACGATGTAATCAAAGCACTTTGTGATGCAACAAACCCTGTTAAGGAATTCATCGGTGACGATGTAGATCCCTGGGATTACGGAAGAATAAAATAATTTAACATTATGTATTTTATATTCTTAAATTACATATAGAATATATTTTGATTTGTCGCAAAATATATACACCAACCAAGATACACTTATATTTTTTTGCTACATACAGCAATTTTAAGACTACAAAAGAGCAGGATTTATTCTTGCTCTTTTTTTTATTAATTGATAGAATAATGTTAACTATAAATATTCCAAGGAGGAATTATTAAAATGAAAGTTGCAGTTATAGGTTGCGGTACTATTGCAAATTCCGCACACATCCCCTCTTATATGAACAATAAAGATGCAGAAATCAAATATTTTTGCGACATCATTCCCGAACGTGCAGAAGAAGCTGTAAAGAAATATGGTTGCGGTATTGCAGTAACTGACTACAAAGAAGTTCTTGCAGATCCCGAAATCGAAGCTATTTCTGTATGTACTCCCAACAAGGCTCACAGCGAAATTACAATTGCAGCACTTGAAGCAGGCAAAAACGTACTTTGCGAAAAACCCGCTGCAAGAGTATACGAAGATGCTTTGAAAATGCAGGAAGCTCAGCACAAGCACGGCAAGGTATTGAACATCGGTGTAGTAAACAGATTTAACTACAATGTAAACAAAATGAAGGAAATTATTGATGCAGGCGAACTTGGCGAAATATATCATGTTTACGTAAGCTTCCGTTCCCACAGAAGCATTCCCGGTCTTGGCGGTGCCTTTACAGATAAGTCTATTGCAGGCGGTGGCGTAACAATTGACTGGGGTGTACACTTCTTTGATATAGTTATGTATTGCTGCGGCGACCCCAAGGTTAAGACAGTTTCTGCCGAAACATTCTCCAAGCTTGGCAACCCCATGGAAGAATATGTATACACATCTATGTGGGCAGGACCTCCCCAATACGATGGCGTATGCACAGTTGAAGAAGGTGTAACAGGTATCATCAGAACCGAAGGCCCTGTTATCAACTTCAACGGTGCTTGGGCACAGAATATCGGTGAAAACGAGATGTTCATCGACTTTATGGGTACCAAAGGCGGCATAAGACTTCAGTATGGTAAAGAATTTACTCTTTACTCCACAAAAAATGGTATGCTTACCAAGACAACATTTGACACAACTCCTCAGGATATGTTCCAGAACGAAATTGACAGCTTCGTAAAATGCGTACAGACAGGCGAAAAGCTCCCCTCTCACATTGACACCAACATTATTACAGCAGAAATGATGGGTGCAATCTACCAATCTGCCGAAACACATAAGGAAGTTGTATTAGGCTAATAAGTTATTATACGGGGTGTAAATTTGTTTTTTACACCCCCTATCAATAGAAAGAGGTATACAAAAATGAAAAAAGTAGGTTTTATAGATTACTACCTTAACGAGTGGCATGCAGACAATTATCCCGAATTTCTTGACAAGGAAACTAACGGAGAATACAAGGTTTGCTACGGCTACGGAAAAATTGATTGTCCCGACGGCATGACAAACAAAGAATGGTGCGAAAAATACGATGTTGAGCTTTGTGCAACACCGGAAGAGGTAATAGAAAAAAGTGATGTACTTATAGTTCTTGCGCCCGACAATCCTGAAACTCACGAAGAACTCTGCGAAAAGGCTCTTGCCAGCGGAAAGAGAACCTATGTGGACAAGACTTTTGCTCCCGACAAAGCTACCGCAGAAAGAATATTCAAAAACGCTGATGCACACGGCACACCCTGTTACACCACCTCTGCCCTTCGCTTCGCAGCTAACTATCAGGCTCTTAAGAAAGAAGGCATCAAAAACATTCATTCTTTTGGCCCCGGTAACACAGAAATCTACTCTATACATCAAATTGAGCCAATCGTGCTTATGATGGGTACAGACGCTAAAACAGTAACCTTCACAGGAGACAGCAAATACCCCTCTTTTGTAATAGAATTTGCGGGCGACAGATATGCAGAATTCACTATGAAGGGTGATGCCTTTGATATGCAGATTGCCTACGAAGACGGTGAATTTCAGCATATTCAGGCAGACGGCAACTTCTGGGACAGCTTTACTACAGAGCTGGTTGACTTCTTTGAAAACGGCAATGTTAAGGTAGACCACAGAGAAACAATGGCTGTAATGGCAATAAGGGAAGCAGCCATTAAATCCCTTGAAAAACCCTGGACTAAAATTGATGTTTAATTAAACATACACAGGACATTACTTTTAAAAGGAGTAATGTCCTTTTTGTTGCCTTTTTAAGTATTCCATGGTATTATAAAAGAGGTAAAATTTTCCTGCGAAAGGATGATAAATATGAAGTACAACAAAGCTATTACCTTTAGCTTTGACGACGGACACACAACTGACAGAAAACTAATAGAACTTTTAAACAAATACAATTTAAAAGCCACAATAAACTTAAACAGCGGTACCATGGTCAGATACTGCGGCTGGCGTTACAAAGGAAATGACTACTTCAAGCTTGAGTCCAAAGAAGCAAAAGAACTTTATAAGGGACACGAGATTGCATCTCACGGCATGTGTCACGCTGACCTGCAAAAATTAAATGATGCCAATGTTGATATGGAAATCAGAAAGGATATGGAATTTCTTGAAGAAATTTTCGGGCAGAAAATTGAAGGCTTTGTATATGCCTGTGGAAGATATGACGAAAGAACTCTTAAAAAATTAAAAGAATGCGGCATAAAATACGCCCGAAAAGTACCAACTACCAAAAGCTATGCTATACCAAAGGGAAATATGCTTGAATGTGAGTATAGTTTTTGTGTGGATGACTGTCTTGATGATAATAATTTTAAAAAAACCGTTGATGATTTTTTAAACTCAAGTGACAATACTCCGAAGATATTAAGTTTATGGGGACACAGCTTTGCACAGGATGGTAACAACCTTTGGGATAAGCTTGAGGAATTTTTCAAAAAAATTTGCGGAAAAGAAGATATACTCTACGGTACCAATTCAGAAGTTTTTAAATACTTTAATCTTATATAATTCGACTTGTATTTTAATCTGATTTGTATTAAAATAGTAGAAAACAGGAGGTATAACATTATGGAAAAATTAAATTCATGGACAAAATTAAATAAAGACGATGTAATGGCATTTTGCGATGGTTATATTGACTATTTAAACGCTTCCAAAACTGAGCGTCTTGCAGTAACCACCTCGGAAATGATGGCAAAAGCTGCGGGTTTCAAATGTTTTTGCGAAGCAGATACACTTAAACCCGGAGACAAAATATATTTCAAAAACCGCGGCAAAAACATCGTTCTTGCTGTTATTGGTACAGACGACATTGAAAACGGAACAGCTATCGTAGCGGCACATATTGACAGCCCCAGACTTGACTTAAAGCCTGCTCCCATCTACGAAGACAGCAATATGACACTCTTTAAAACCCACTACTATGGCGGAATCAAAAAATATCAGTGGACTGCTATTCCCCTTTCCCTTATTGGTGTTGTTGCCAAGAAAGACGGAAGCGTTGTGGAAGTTAACATCGGCGAAAACGAAGGCGACCCTGTATTTACAGTAACCGATCTTCTGCCCCACCTTGCACAGGAACAGATGGTAAAGAAAATGAGCGAAGTATTTACAGGCGAAGACCTTAATGTCCTTATCGGTTCCATTCCCGCAGATTGTGAAAAAGATAAATACAAAACCACCATTCTCGATTTGCTCAAAGAAAAATATGACTTTGAGGAAGATGACTTTGCAAGTGCAGAGCTTGAAATTGTTCCCCAATTTAAAGCGGCATCTGTCGGTCTTGACAAATCTATGGTAGGTTCCTATGGTCAAGACGACAGAGTGTGTGGCTACACGGCACTTAAGGCAATCCTTGAAACCGAAGCACCAAAGAAAACCGCTATATGCTTCCTTGCAGACAAAGAAGAAATCGGTTCTATGGGAAACACCGGTATGAAGTCCCGCTTCTTTGAAAACTTCCTTGCAGAAATGATTTTAAAATTAAAAGGCGAATATAATGATTTATACTTGAGAAGATGCCTTTCAAATTCAAAATGTCTTTCTTCCGACGTTGCGGCCGCAGTTGACCCCAACTACAAATCCGTATGCGAACCTATGAACAGTGCTTACTTCGGTCAGGGTATTTCCATTTGCAAATACACCGGTGCAAGAGGTAAATCTTCCACATCGGATGCAAATGCAGAATTTGTGGCACTTGTAAGAAAAATTCTTGATGAAAACAACATTGATTGGCAGATGTGCGAACTTGGCAGAGTTGACCTTGGCGGTGGCGGAACTGTTGCACAGTACATTGCAAATCTTGATGTTGACACCATTGATGTTGGTGTGGGTCTTCTTTCCATGCACGCACCTTACGAAATATCCAGCAAAGCCGATGTATACAGTGCATACAAAGCATACAAGGCATTTTACGAATATAAAAAATAATACTCTTATTAAAAATTTTCCAAAATACAAAAAGCATTAAATTATAAAAGCGTGTCTCAGCAAGTGAGACACGCTTATATTATTAATTATGATACTCTACAAAATAATTTATATCCTCAAGCATTTTTATCTGGGCTTTTTTCCATGTGGCTTTGGCATCAATAAGATAGCACTCTGCATCAAGAACATATCCGTGACTTATTTCGTCACCTTCTAACAATGGATAAATTCTTGAATAGCGCTGGTCAATACGTTCGCCATATTCGTCGCAGAAATTGTGGCGATGGGATTTCCTTTCAATAACCTTATCGCCGTCTTTAAGAATATATGTAACAGTACGCTCCATATCACGATTAAATTCAGGAACGGGTATAATTGTTTCTTCTACGGCATGCATCATGGTGATTGTTTCAAAGCACCCAAGCATAAGGATTTTTCCGTTGTAGTAAGGCAATTTAAAAAATGGCGAATTTTTGCCCACAGGAGTGTTGTCAAGCTCATGGTCTTCAATAATCTCATCGGTATATTTACCCCATACACAGCAAGAATGTGTGGCGTGAAGACTTCTCTTTACATTTGGAAAAGAGGTTCTGAAAAACTCCGGCAGATATCCTATGCAGGTTTCGGTTGTCGCTTTATCAAAAACAGGTTGCTTGTAATCAACATTTAAATATGAAAGTGCGGGAATTATAAGTGTACCCTCTTCCCCAATGGTTTCGGTAAGGGCTTCAAATACCGCCATTGCTCCTCCCTCTATTCCTCCCAAGGATTTATATGATGAATGCATAAGAATTACATCACCTTTTTTTACGCCAAGCTTAACCAGATCGGATTTCATCTGTTCTTTTGTATACATTAGCCCATCCTCCTATTTGGTAAGCATCCAAACAGCCATTTTGCTTTCTTCAGTCCAGAGTTTACCTGCGGAAGAATAATCTGTCACCAACATGTGTTCACCGTTTAAAAGTGGCATTTTGGCTTCTATAATTGCTTTATAGGAAGACATACCATCTACAATCTCAACATCAACATATCCATCCGGGTTAACTTTAACGTCAATGGGTTCATCAACACTGTATCCAAGACGATTGTCCTGGGCAAGCATAACGGGACCCCTTCTTAATGCAATGTGATTTTTGGCAATGGGATCTTCCCTGTCGAAGGTCTGTATTACATAATTATGACCCCATATAACCTCATTCATAAGTATATCTGTTCCATATGGTGTGGGGTAAATAGCTTCTGTACGCATATCCAAATCAAGGGATATTTTATCTCCGTTTTGCCAAATTCTCTCCAAAGAAACATAACCATTATGAGCGGTGACATCTTGGTCGTTTACCATAACTTTTGTATTCTTGCTCCAATATGGATTACGAAGAAGCATTTCAAAGTTTTCTTCTTTATCAATATTAATTACAATATCAACTCTGCCATGCTTTGGATACTCAGTTTTAATATCAAAGAAAACATTATTGCCTTGGGGAGTTTTGGATGTAATTTTGCCATCAATATAAAGATTAAGAGCAAAACCTTTTTGCGTTGATAGAAGCTGCATCTTTGGTACAAGTCCAATACCCGCAGAGCCAATGCAAGCACAGCAACCATAGTAATGGTTGTCACTCATTTCTTTTAGACCACCAACGCCATTACCTCTTGTACCTGCTGTAAGGGGGCTGTAACTGTCAAAAGGAAGAGCTTCTATTGCCCACTCGGGATGTTCTCTCTTAATCATGGGTTCAATGACCTTTTCGGTGTTTACAGAGCCAAGGTAGGCGTTGTAAAAAGAGATTTCAAAGGCATCTGCATAGTTTGCGTCACCTGTCAGAAGATGCATCTGATAGAAAAACTTCATAAGAGTGACAGTAACACAGGTTTCCTGCATTTTTTCGCCATTGGTTGTGTTGGCCTGACGAACGGATGAATGGTCAAAAAGTTCGTGTGTACAACCACAACAACCTATAACAGTAAAATCACTTTCAATAACACGGTTTGCAAAGTTTATAAGGGCAGTTTTCTGCCATTCTTCACCTGTTATTCTGTAATACTCCAAAAGTCCCTCAAAGCAAGAGGTCATTTCGTAAGCTTTAGTAATTGTATACTGATACGGCATAAAGTCGTTTTCGTATGCAAGCTTAAAGATGTTTACAACATCTGTTCCGCCTATATCTACAATATACTTGGCAAAATCAAGATATTCTTTTTTTTCGGTAAGGGAATATAATCTTACAACAGGCTCAAGAATTGAGGAGGAATTGAGGCCACGCCAATGTCTTGTTGCCAAGGTTATGGAAAGTTTACCTTCTTCGTCCCCTATTTTGCTTATTATGTAATCAAGCTGACCACACATGGAATTTACAATTTTAGTTTTTAATGCATCATCTGTAA
>JAEIGA010009270.1_pt1 | contig 14893 bp, 16 predicted proteins | sample 9270691 | NCBI WGS metagenome assembly JAEIGA01 (sample SAMN17057246, study PRJNA624740) | gut metagenome | biome: biome; isolation source: fecal sample | host: Bos grunniens | place: China: Xizang | collected 2019
GTAAACAAATGTCAGGGTAAAATCATTGTCGGAATTTATAGATAATATCATAAAGTCTGTCGAAAAACTCGAAACTTCTTCTTATTACGGAAGGGTTAGCGGGGTTCAAGGATTGTTTGTCGAAGTTAGCGGGATTTTGAGCTCTTTGGCAATAGGTGACAGATGCAATATTATAAATAATCGGGGCGAAAATGTTCAAAGTGAAATAGTATCATTTAAGGATGATAAAATTTTGCTTATGCCTTATGGTACAATGGATGGTATCGGAATTAACTGCTTGGTTGAAGTAGTTGATGCCAAACCGGTAATTTATCCGCATTCTTCCTGGTTGGGACGAATTGTAAATGCCTTTGGCGAGCCTTTGGATGGCAAAGGTCCTCTTATCAAAGGATCTAAACCTTATTTTATCAAATCATCACCGCCGCCGGCACAATTCCGCGATAGAGTAGAGGGCAAAGTTGACTTGGGCGTAAAAGCCGTAAATGCCTTTTTGACCATCTGCAAGGGGCAGCGTATGGGAATCTTTGCCGGTTCAGGTGTCGGAAAATCAACTTTGATGTCAATGATGGCGCGCCATACCGATTCTGATATTTCTGTTATCGGATTGATAGGAGAACGTGGCCGCGAAGCTAAAGAATTTGTCGAAGATGTGTTGGGCGCCGAAGGTTTGAAAAAATCGGTTTTGGTCTTGGCCACTTCTGATGAAAGTCCGCTTCTTCGCCGTCAGGCTGCTTATGTTACCATGGCAATTTCCGAATATTTCCGCGATGAAAATAAAAATGTATTGTGCATGATGGATTCTATTACGCGTTTTGCTATGGCTCAACGCGAAATATCGCTTTCGGTTGGCGAACCTCCGGCCTCTAAAGGATATACCCCCAGTGTGTTTGCCGAACTCCCGCGATTGTTAGAGCGTGCCGGACCCGGTGCAGGTACCGGTTCTATTACCGGATTATTTACCGTGTTGGTCGATGGCGATGATCACAACGAACCGGTTGCGGATGCCGTGCGTTCGATTCTTGACGGGCATATAGTCTTAGACCGCGCAATTGCTGAACGTAATCGCTATCCTGCCATCAATATTTTGCGTTCAATATCTCGTACTATGCCTGATTGTGACACCAAAGAAGAGGCTGAATTGGTAGCAAAAGCTCGTAAATATATTTCTTCATATGAGGATATGGCCGAACTTATCCGTCTTGGCGCGTACAAAAAAGGTTCAAACCGAGAAGTTGATGAAGCAATTTTTTATTATCCGATGATTGAAGAGTTTTTATCTCAAGGGAAACACGAAAAGTTTTCTTTGGCCGAATGCTATGAAGCTTTAGCCAATATTTTAAATACTCCGTATATTCCGCAATAACAGGATAATATCTGATGAAAGATGCCTTAAAAACATTGGAGCGGGTTAAAAAATTTGAAATAGACGAACAACGACGCGTTTTAATGCAAAAGTTGGCACGCGAAGAAGAATTGCAAAAAACATTAAAAAATCTTATTGAAGAATATGAAAGAGAAAAGGAATTTGTCAGTCAAAATCCGACACTTTGCGATTTTGGAGCTTATACCGATCAATATGTAAAAAAACGCCGCGCTTTAGAAAAATCTATTGCCGAAGTTCAGGACGAAATTGAAAATATCAGAGATATTATGGCCGATATGTTTAAAGAGCAAAAAACTTTTGAAATAGTGACCCAAAATCGTAAAAATAAAAAGAACAAAGAATTAGCCGAGCAAGAACAAAAGCTTCTTGATGAGGTCGGAACTAATACCTATATTAAAAAACATCAACAATAAATAAAAGGAGATCTTAAAATGTTTGAAATGAAAAAACTTGATTTTGAACTATCTGCGCTAGAGCCTTATATTTCAGCCAAAACTATGGATTTTCACTATAACAAACATTATAAAGGTTATGTCGATAAGTTAAATGAATTGATAGCCGGAACTCCATATGAAAAAATGTCTTTGGAACGCATTATCAAAGAAAGCTATAACAAGCCGAATGATAAGGCAATTTATAATAATGCCGGCCAAGTATATAATCACCAGATGTTTTGGGAATCTTTGTCAGACAAGGGCGCCAAAATGCCGGCAGAAAAATTTATGCAACAAATTGAAAATGCTTTTGAAACTTATGATAATTTTAAGAAAATTTTCAAGGCAAAAGCAGTTGCTCAATTTGGTAGCGGCTGGTGTTGGTTAGTGCAAAAAGATAATAAACTTGATATTGTTACTACTTCAAATGCCGATAATCCGTTATCATTAAATTTAGGTCAGCCGATTGTTGTCGCAGATGTATGGGAACACGCTTATTATCTTGATTATCAAAATAAAAGAGCTGATTTTATAGAGGCTTTTTTAGAGCATTTGATTAAGTGGTAAATTGTCGCATTGTGTTGACAGTTTAGGTGAAAAATGCTATTATAATACTATATAAATGTCTAACAAAAGGACTTTAGAAATGACTAAAAAAGAACTTATTGCAAGAGCAAAAGCCAATGAAAAAGGTATGAAAAAATATCCTTGTGGCGGAAAGAATGTCCCTATTAAAGGACGTGAATTGGCTAAGTTGATACAAAAAGTGATGTCAGGGAAACAACATGGCTAAGTACGAAACAGAGGATAAGTATTATATTGCCGAAAGTACTGAAGGTGAACTTTATGTTTATATCAGTGCAAAAAAAGACACGCCTACACATCCTCAAATTATATATGACGGATTTGATCATGCCTTGCTTGTTCGTACAGCTGATGAAAGCATTATTTTAGACTATATCAATCCTGATGTTCGCGATAAATTACGCAAAGCACACGAAGTGATAGTTGTTGAAACTTTGCTCGAAACAATCAAAGATGCCTATATTGCCAACATGAATATAGTAGAAAAAATACCGGTTGATTGGTCTAAAATAGGTTTAACAACCTGGGAAGAAAAAGCCCTTGGACATTAAAAAAAAGCTCCCTTAAAGGAGCTTTTTTTTATTTGTCTTTTTTTTCAGCATAGGGGTTGCCTGTTTTTCTGACCGTCATGCGAATTGGAATTCCTCCCAAATCAAAAGTTTCTCTCAAATTGTTGGTCAAATAACGCAAATATGAATCAGGTAAACCTTCCGGATTGCTCGAAAAGATATAAAATGCCGGCGGACGAGATTTTGCCTGAGTGATATATCTCAATTTGATGCGGCGTTTATTTTTACCCAACGGCGGTGGGTTATTATCCAATATATCAGCGAACCATTTATTCAAAGGTGCGGTAGGAATACGCTTATTCCAACGATCATAAATTTTTAAGACCGCACGCATAAGCTTGTCTAAATTTTCTTTTTTTAATGCAGAAATAGTAACGGTCGGAATACCTTCAGCCTGAGCTAACGAAGTCATCAATTTGTAGTTTAACTTATCCAATGCCTCTTTGCGATTGGCAATATCCCATTTGTTAACGGCAATTATCAAAGCGCGTCCTTCATCAAGAACTTGGCGAGCAATAGTCAAATCTTGTTTTTCTAAAACTGCGTCAGCATCTAAAACCAACACTACAACTTGAGCCATAAATGCCGCATGCTTTGTAGCCGCTGCCGACATTTTTTCTACTCCGTTCTCAACTTTGGCCTGTTTGCGAAGTCCGGCAGTGTCAACCAAATTTATTTTTCTACCCATAAATTGCCACTCGGATGTAATAGCATCACGAGTAACACCGGCCTCAGGACCGGTCAACATTCTTTCGTCACCCAAAAGTGCATTTACTAAGGTTGATTTTCCGACATTCGGTCTGCCGACAATAGCTAATTGTATCGGTTTTTCGCTATTATCATCGTTGTCTTCTCTAATAGTTGTTTGAGGTAAGTTTTCTGCCGCTTCACGCAAGGCATCAGCCAAATCAAGAATGCCTAAACCATGTTCTGCCGAAAAGGCTATCGGATCACCGAGCCCTAAGCTATATGCCTCAAAAATACTGTCTTCTTGAAGTTTGCCCTCACATTTATTAGCCAATAAAACGACAGGTTTTCCGGTTTCTCTGACTAATGAAGCAAAATGCTCATCATATGGCTGAATGCCGGCTCTGGCATCAAACAAAAACAAAACAACATCAGCATCATCAATGGCGCGTTTGGTCTGAAGCCACATTCTCTTTTCGATATTGTCCTCATTTGAATATTCATAACCGGCTGTATCAATTATTTCTAAATCAATACCTTGTAATTTTGCCTTGGCCATTTTTCTGTCACGGGTTACCCCCGGCTCGTCATGAACAATGGCAATTTTCCTGCCTGCGAGTCGGTTAAACAAGGTCGATTTTCCGACATTAGGTCTTCCTACGATTGCAACTTTCAGCACTTTTTATCTCACTTATTTATAGGCTGTTATTTCAGCATTATTGGTGGTCAAAAGTAATGTTTCGTTGACCATTACCGGATATGTTTCTACACCTTCTTCAATATCGGCAACACCCATAATCCTTCCGTTATATGGCGAAATTGAGAACAATTTACCGTTAGAAGATGCTACTAACAAAGCGTCATTAGCCAAAATCGGTCCGGAGGTGAATACACCCAATTTTTCATCATCATTGGCATAAGGAATGATAGTTGTCCAAACAATCTTGCCGTCTTGTTTGTTAATGGCTACCAAATCACCGTCGGTAGTTAGAGCAAACAAGAAGTTTCCGGCCAACCAAGGTTGAGAACTGCAAGCAAGTTCTTTTTGCCAAATTTTTGCACCTGTTCTGATATCAATAGCAACCAAAGGTCCGTTGTAGCCGACAACAAAAGCTTTGTCGTTATCAATAATCGGATTAGCCTTAATTGCGGTAATATCATCAATTGACTCGGTTGAAGAGGCCGGAACTACCCATTCACTCCATAGTAATGTTCCGGTAGAAGCCTTATAAGCTTGAATTTGTCCGTTAGAAAAAGCTGCTAATACAAAATCATTGCTGGCACTATATGCCGGTGCCGCGCCACCAATCATAGTGGTTGCTTCTTCTTCCAACTTATCTTTCCACATTTCTTTTCCGGTGTTGATGTTCAAAGCATAGATTCCGTTATCTAATGTTTGAACAATCACCAAACCGTCATCAACGGTCGGAGCGATTCTTATAGGGGCCTTGATGTCTTCATTCCATATTATCGAACCATCATTTTTATCCATGGCAAAAACTTGACCGAACCCTGTGGTTACAAATAATTTTCCGTCATCCATAGCAATACCGGCTCCGGATAAAGAATTGTCTTTTGCTTTTTTATTTGTCGGTTTTAATTCTTTTTCCCAAAGTTCTTCACCGTCGGACAAACCAAAAGCTCTGACAACTCCGGTGGCATCTATGGTGTAAACATTATTTGCGTCAGCTACCGGAGCTGTAATCAAGACATTACGCTTAGAAGAGCCTTCACCAAATGAAATATTCCAAATTTCATCAAGATTGCCGCCAGATTTCAAATGAGCACCTTGGTGGGTTGATGTAAGGCCCGCTTGTTTCCATGAATGATTAACCATAGTTCGGGGCAGTTTGATTTGAACCTGTCGTGCAGTATAATCAGGTTTTAGATTTTTGTTTTCTCTGATAACACTGATACGCTCGCCGCTGACATCCAATGGTCCTTTATCAAAAATACCGCAACCGCTCAAAGCTGTTGCCATCAAGCATCCGCAAATTATTTTTTTCATCATAAGAATCCCTTATATAATTATTTTTCAGACAATAGATTTATCATATCCAAAGCTCTTGATTTTAAGGTATCAGGAGCAGTTCCCGAAGCTATAATTTTTTGATATTCTTCTTTTGCTTTTGTAATATCGTTTTCTCTGATATACAACATTGCTGTCATTTCTTTGGCAATATCAGACAGTTCTTCATCATCAGAAATAGAATTTATCAAAGTTGTAATTTCATCAGCAGGTGCATTGTTGTCCAGTTTGTATGAAACAAGTTTTAATGCAGCTATTTTTTTCATCTGATCGACTGTTCCGGAATCTTTCAGCATTGTTTCCAATACATTGATAGCGTCTTCAAGTTTTTCTTGTTCAAAATATACATTGGCGATTTGAATTTTTGCCAAATCATCATAAATACCGCTATTGCTTTTGGCCAAAGAATTATACAAATCCAAACTTTCATCCAAACGGCCTTGGTTGTGTAATGACAAGGCAATGGAATAAGAATTAGACAATTCCTGATCTTTTTTCTCGCGCCATGCTTTAATACTTTCAAAACTGATGGTGGCAGTCAAAATTAAGGCAATACCGATAATGATATATAGTCCGTATTTATTCCAAATTTGTTGTAATTGTTCGTTTTTTACATCTTCAACAACTTCTCTTAACAAAGCATCTTCAACAATTTGATCTTGTATTTTTTTCTTCATAAATTTCTCCATATATATTAAAAACTTTTATTTGATAATTTCGTGAACCAAAAATTTCTTAATCCACTGCAAATCTTGTATTGCCATTTTGGCACCAAAAGTAATTGTATTATCATCCGATATAATCGAAACATAATAACGACCGGTAACCGGATTACCGGTAACTTCAATAGCTTCAATATCTTTTTTAAGCATTTCATTGTGTTTGGTAGAAAACAGCATATATTTGTGTGTATTAACAATCTTGTGTTTTTTTATGACCATTTTTTCTTTACGGAAAAGAATTTGAATTGCGACAATAACAATAAGCACGGCAACAAAAGATAGAATATATAATGTTGATTGCAACAATCCCGTAAATGAATCAATATTAAACCAAACAAAAATAGCAGTCAGTGATATGATAAATATACTAAACCAGGCAACAAAATTATATACATCCCAAACAATTTTTCTCACCTTTAGAACCATCTTATCGCTTTTTCTGGTGAATGCAACGGCTGAAGGCAAAACCTCATAAGTATCGTAATTATCTTCAATAAAGCCCGATTTGACTTGCTCGGCAATAGATTTATTTAAGTTCTTTAATTCAATTTTTTTCAATCCTTCATCAGTATATATCATAGCTGGAAGTTTGAATTTTTTAGCGTATTCTTTCCATTTTTTGCGCACATTTTTAGATGACTTTGTAATGTACAACGGAATTATTTTTTCAAAGTTTGGATTATATAATTCAACAATATATCTGTTTTGAGTTAAAAAACCTGATTCCATAAATTCAACCCGAAAACGAACACCGGTATATTTATCCAAATTTTCTTGCAAGATTACCTTATCGCGAAAGATAAGTCTTTTTATGATTATAACGCTATTATCTTTAATGATATATTTGTTATAACGGATAAACAAAAAGATGTTTGTTACAAAGATACCCAATCCTAACAAAATAAAGCACAAATCAAAGAACCAAACAGCTAAAATAGGCTTATATGCAACGGTCGCATCGGCAGGTGTTATTTCGCCTCCGCTGCCTCCGAAAGCATTTAGCCATTCATACAAACCAAGCACTGCCAACATAAGGCCGAAAATAATTCCCGGTAATACAGCCTTTAATTTAACTCGGTCAGTCAAATAAGCAGAATGCTTATTATAGTTTATTTCCAATTTGTTGGAATAATGAGTGGGTAATTTTTCGTTCATAAACACCATCCTTAATATAAGTAAATCATATATAATAAACCTATACTATATTATTAAAATATTTGCCAATACTTTTAACAAATTTTATCATATATTAACAATATAATAGTACTAATGTTAATCAAAATAATAATTATTGCAAGGAACAAAAACACAAACCTGCGATTTTTTTGTTAAATAATTAAATTTTATTTTAATAATGGAGCAAATTATCTGCAAAAATAACAAAGGATAGACTACATGGCTTGTGAAATATTTGATTTGTGCGGCGGCTGTTCGTTAAGAGATATGAGCGAAGAAGAGTATCGCCGAAAAAAACACGATAATTTTAAGCAAATAATATCGCAAATCGGAGCAAAAAAATTAAAAATAAATCCGCCTGTATTCATAGCCGACGGATCAAGACGCCGGGCCACATTTGCATTCAAATACAGTAAAAAACAACTTTGTTTCGGTTTTAATGCTATGTCTTCTCATCAAATAATAGACATAAAGCAATGTCCTTTATTAACACCGTCCTTAAACAAAATAATTCCTTTTTTACGCGAGCTTGTAACCGCTATTTGTCAAGAGCTGTACAATGAGAAAAAAGGTAAAAAAATAACCGCAAAATATATAACTCAAGGTGATGTCTTTATTTGCGAGGCCGACAACGGAACTGATGTTGTTTTAGAATATGATGCGCCATTAGAACTTAATCACCGAATGATAATTTTTGAAGCGATATCTTCTAACGATTCTATTGTCAGAATATCACATCGACGCTCGGCTTTTGCCAATAGCGAAACCATTATTGAAAAATCACGCCCATATATAAATATTGGCAATTATGCGGTATATATTCCTGCCGGAACATTTTTACAACCTTCAAGCGAAGGGCAGAAAGCTTTAGGCAATTTGGTATTAAATTATTTGAAAAATATACAAGGAAACATTGCCGATTTATTTTGCGGAGTAGGGACCTTTTCTTATCTTTTGGCCTCTATGGATAAGGTTAAAATTACGGCGGTCGATTCTTCCGAACAATTGTTAAAAGGCTTTTTAGATTCTGTGAACCGCAACCAAATTACCAATATCAAAATAATGAATAAAAATCTGTTCAAATATCCGCTGGATGAAACAGAGTTGAAAGATTTTGCTGCCGTTTTGTTTGATCCGCCGCGCGCCGGTGCAAAGGCTGTATGCGAAAAGTTAGCTCAAGCAGCGCAAAAACCGGAAGTCGTAGTTGCAGTTTCTTGCAATCCCAATACTTTTGTAAATGATGCCAAAACCCTTATATCCGGTGGTTACGAGCTGAAAGAAATAACTATGGTTGATCAGTTTATCTATTCTAACCACAGCGAATTAGTTGCCTTCTTTACAAAAGTTTAGATGTATTTTATCATTAAAAAAAATAATATTTACAAGGTTATATCTTATGAGAAAAATTATCAGTTGTTTGTTTGTTTTAATAGTATCCTCATGTTCATCAATAAATGCTGAACATCATATGTGCCCGACAATAATTATTCCGCGCGCAACTACTCGATCTTATCAAAATGAGATAACCGACAAGTTCCAAATCAATATAGTCGGACATGAGTCATATTGCTTTAGAAATGAAGCCGATAATCGTTATTATGCTTCGATTGCTCCCATTTTTGAAGTTCGTCGTTTAGAAGATAGTGATACCACCAATGTTGACGCCAATTTCTATGTAAAAACTTCGGTTAATGAGTTGAACTATATCGGCAGACGCTCGTTTATACAAACATTGAACATTCCCGAAGATGTTCAAGAACTCAGAATTACCGGCAGACCTTCTATAACCAGAATATCTAACCCGCCGTATAAAAAATTTAAGATTTATTTGGGTATGGATTTGAGTAGCCAAAGATTGGCCAAAGCCAAACAAATGTTCAATATAAATCACCGATACTTGAGTGAAGAAGATATCAATAATTTAAACGAAAAAAGCTATGATACCGTAAATTTGGAATTGGAAGAAGATGAAGAAATTATATATTCCGAAGAAACCGGCAAGCCGATTGTTGTAAAGAAAAATCGCTCATCAGATTGTTGTCAAAACTAAAATAAGGAGAAAACAATGTGCCTATTTTCATGTTGTAAAAAAGAAAAGCAAATGGCTAATGCCATTCGTTTTCTATGCGCCGAAATGATTGAAAAAGCTAAATCCGGACACCCCGGAATGCCCTTAGGTATTGCCGATGTTGCAACCGTATTGTTTTCTAAACACTTAAAAGTTGATGTCAAAAATCCTAAGTGGTTTGACCGAGATAGATTTGTTTTGTCAGCAGGTCATGCTTCAAGCTTGCTATATTCTTTGTTCTATCTGATGGGATATAATGATATAGAATTAGATGATTTGAAAAATTTCAGACAGCTTGGAGCTAAAACAGCAGGACACCCTGAATATGGTCATCTAGACGGTATTGACACCACCACCGGACCTTTGGGACAGGGACTTGCCACCGCGGTGGGCATGGCTTTGGCCGAAAAAAATATTTCTGCCAAATATGGCTCGGATGTCTGCGACCATTATACTTATGTACTAGCCGGAGACGGTTGTTTGATGGAAGGAATTTCCGAAGAAGCAATTGCTTTGGCCGGACATTTGAAATTAAACAAGCTTATTGTCTTGTGGGATAACAACAATGTTACCATTGACGGTAATGTCGGTATTGCATCTTCAACCAATCAAGTTTGCCGTTTCAAAGCAAACGGTTGGAATGTTATTTCGATTAACGGACACAATTGTTGCCAAATTAACAGAGCAATTAAAAAAGCTAAAAAGTCAAAAAAACCTACATTGATTGCTTGCAAAACCACCATCGGTTTCGGAGCTCCTAACAAATGCGGCACACCAAAATGTCATGGTGCTCCGCTCGGTGTCGAAGAAATCGAGTTAATGCGTAAACAGTTAAATTGGACTGCGCCGGCATTTGAAACCCCGAAAGAAATCTTAAAATTATGGCGTGATGCCGGAGCAAGAGGAAACGGCTTGGCAAAATCATGGGAAAAAAGAGCTAAGGCCAAAGGTAAAGAATTTATGGATGTTATATCATCTCAATTACCCAAAAACTGGGCTACCAGTTTGGCCGGACTAAAAGAAACAGCCATTAAAGAAAATATATCGGTCGCCACTCGCAAAGCATCACAAATGTGCTTAGAGGTAATTATGCCCAATATTTCGCAAATGATAGGCGGTTCTGCTGATTTGGCCGGCCCTAATATGACCATGACCAAGGCTTCAAAGACCATAACAGCCAAAGATTACAGCGGTAACAATGTAGAATATGGCATCAGAGAACACGTTATGGGCGCCATGATGAATGGTATGGCTTTACATGGTGGTGTTATTCCATTTGGTGGAACATTTTTGGTTTTCTCTGATTATTTGCGTCCGTCAATGCGCTTGGCTTCGCTTATGGGCTTGCGTACAATATATGTTATGACGCACGATTCTATCGGTGTTGGTGAAGATGGTCCTACACATCAACCGATTGAACATTTGGCATCATTCAGAGCTATGCCGAATATGTTAACTTTCCGTCCCTGCGATGTGGTAGAAACTGCCGAAGCTTGGGAGTTGGCAATTACTCAAGAAAGCACACCGTCCATCTTGGCTCTTTCTCGTCAAAATCTGCCTTTGTTGCGTGAAAGTGCAAAAGAAAACCTGTCAGCCAAAGGCGGATATATCATATCCGGTGATGAGAAAAAACGCGTAGCTACTTTGATTGCAACCGGTTCGGAAGTGTCATTGGCAATAAATGCTCAAGCCAAATTAAAAGAAGAGGGAATTGAGGTTGCTGTTGTATCAATGCCTTGTTGTGAATTATTTGATGCTCAAGATATCGATTATCAGGAAAAAATATTGGGCAACAAACCTCGTATTGCCATTGAAGCCGCCTCTAAATTCGGTTGGGAAAAATATGTCGGTCTAAATGGTGATATTATCGGAATGGACGGCTTTGGAGCTTCTGCTCCGGGCGGAGAATTATTTAAATATTTCGGTATTACCGTCGATGAAGTTGTTGATGCGGTTAAAGATGCGCTAAAATAACTTGCAAAAAAAGGATGCTTATATATATTAACAAAAGAAACAGAACTTAAATTTTAAGGAGAAAAATATGCCTTTAGTAACAATGCGTCAGATTTTGGATCACGCAGCCGAAAACAACTATGGTGTTCCGGCATTTAATATTAACGATATGGAACAGATTATTGCCGTTTTACAAGCCGCTCGCAAAGTAAACGCTCCTGTTATTATTCAAACATCTACCGGTGCTCGCAAATTTGCCGGTGACCCGATGATTCGTCATATGATTCAAGCCGGTATCGAAATGTTCCCCGAACTTCCGATTTGTTTGCACCAAGATCACGGTTCATCAGTTGATGTTTGCCAATCAGCAATCGTAAACGGTTATTCATCGGTAATGATGGACGGTTCTTTGGAAGCTGATGGTAAAACTCCGTCATCTTTTGAATATAATGTAAAAGTTACTAAAGAAGTTGTTGCTCGTGCTCATGCTGTCGGTGCTTCGGTTGAAGGCGAACTTGGTGTTATCGGTTCATTAGAAACAGGTAAGGGTGATAAAGAAGACGGTCATGGTGCTGAAGGTGTTATTGATAAAAAACGCCTTGTAACCGATCCTGATGAAGCAGCTCGTTTTGTTGCCGAAACAAAATTAGATGCTTTGGCTGTTGCTGTCGGCACATCACATGGTGCATACAAGTTTACTCGTAAACCTGATGGTGAAATTTTGGCTATTGATGTTATTGAAAAGATTCACGCCAAATTGCCGAACACTCACATGGTTATGCACGGTTCATCTTCAGTTCCTCAAGAATTGCAAGATTTGATAAATGCTTATGGTGGCGCAATTCCTCAAACTTATGGTGTTCCGGTTGAAGAAATCGTTCGCGGTATCAAATCAGGTGTTCGCAAAGTAAATGTTGATACTGATTGCCGTATGGCTATTACCGGTGCAATCAGAAAAATCTTTGCTGAAAATCCGAAAGAATTTGACCCACGCAAATATTTGAAACCGGCTATCGAAGAAATGCAAAAAGTTTGCGAAGCTCGTTTCATTTCATTTGGTGCTGCCGAACAAGCTTCAAAAATTAAAGTTATTCCGATGTCTGAAATGGCCAAACGCTACTCAGCCGGCGAACTTTAATTCTTTGAATTGAGAATAAAAAAACCTCTTTGTGAAAACAAAGAGGTTTTTTTAATTGACTTATTAAAAGTCGGTATTTAGTATAAAGTCAGACAAGATGATAGCTTGTCTGGGGTGTGGTAACCTCATTTCGTGCACGTCCGTTGTATGTAAGGACGTTAAATTTTGCATGCCTGACAGTTATTTAAATAAATTGACTGGAAGGCAGCAAAATAGCTGTATTTGCAGTCAATATGCTGCACTATATTGTACGAAATAGTTACCAACTTCCAGTCACCTTTCATCAAGGTGGCTTTTTTTATAATAATGTATAAAAGGAAAGTTGGACTAATGAAAAAGTTTTTAATTATGGCTACAATGCTTTTATCCGCATGTACCTCTTTAACATATCAAGAAAAAATAACTTTAAGAGAATTAAAAGGTCATGGAATTACCGTAGATACTCCAGCCGGTAACTGGGAGCGCCCTGCCTCACCATTGGCGGCAAGCCTTCTTAACCTACTACCGGGTATCGGAAACTTTTATTTGGCAGCCGGAGATGCCGGACAAAGTGAACAATACATTTATGGAACTCTCAACTTGTTAACTTGGCCGATTTCAATTTTGTGGGGTGTTCCTGAAGGAGCTGTTGATGCAAACAAAATAAATGAAAGAGAATTGGTTTATTATTACAATTTTGATGAAGCAGGTAGATTAGCCTTAAAAGATGCAGGGTTAAAGTTTAATGATAGAGGTCGAGTGGTAAAAATAAATAAATAAAAAAAAAGCTCCGATATTTCGGAGCTTTTTTTTCTTACCAAGGGATTCCTTTATAACATCTTTCCGGTGTTTTTTCACAATCAACCTTTCCCATTTCATAAAGCTGATTGGTCTCCGGGGTAAATTCACCCGATTTGACACACCCGCAAAGGATAGCAACTACTAAAAACAACAAAACTTTCTTCATATTATTACCTCACAATAAAAGGATACCAAGTCATAAATACTGCTAACAATATTCCCAAACGAGAAAGATGTACGATTAAAGCGCTTTTGACATATTTTGCTGAACTTTTCCATACTGCACCGATTATTTTGTATGAATAAAATATCATTATTACAAAAGTTGCAATATAGCACAATGTCCACAACAAACTGAGTTTTGGCGAGTTTACAAAATGGAAATGGTACATAAAAAAGTTAAAAATTGTGTGACCGCCCAAATAAGATGTAAGCAAAGAAGCAAACATCTTAAAAGCGTAATGCAGGATAATAAGACCTAAAATACCATATTTCCAAAAAGTAGCACCAAGAGAAAGTTCGCCGTTAAAAAGCTTTTTAATCATTTTATACTCCGCAGCTATCAAACATTATGACAGAAGTATAAATTCAAGCTCAAAGTCAAGCAAGCAAATAATATTTTTTTTAACAGTCTATAATGTTAACGGCTAATCCGCCCAAAGATGTTTCTTTATAGCGATCACTCATATCTCTGCCGGTGGCGTACATTGTTTTTATAACATTGTCCAACGATACAATTTTCTTTTCTTTACCTCTCATGGCAAGCCTTGCGGCATTGATAGCTTTAACCGCACCCATGGCATTTCTTTCAATGCAAGGAACCTGTACCAACCCGTTAATCGGATCACAAGTTAATCCCAAGTTATGCTCCATAGCAATTTCGGCAGCTTGCTCAACTTGTTGATTTGTACCACCCATAGCTGCTACAAGTCCGCCGGCAGCCATAGAACAGGCCACACCGACTTCGCCTTGACATCCGACTTCGGCACCGGAAATAGAAGCATTTGACCTATACAAAGAACAAATAGCTGCTGCGGTGGTCAAAAATTTTATAATACCATTCTTTACATCCACAGGAGATGTACGCGAGCCAAATTTTTCAAAATAGCGCATTACCGCCGGCAAAATTCCGGCTGAACCCATAGTCGGAGCCGTAACAACTCGTCCGCCGGCAGCATTTTCTTCAGCTCCGGCAAATCCCCACAAATTTATCCAATCAATAACTTCTAAGCCGTCTTGCTTGTTGTCTAAAAAGCGTTCTTTTAAGCGATCATATATTTCCGGAGCTCTGCGCCTTACTTCCAAACCACCCGGAAGAGTTCCGTGCTTTTTCATTCCGCGTTCTATCGCGCTATTCATTACCTTGTA
>JAEIGA010009271.1_pt1 | contig 14893 bp, 9 predicted proteins | sample 9270691 | NCBI WGS metagenome assembly JAEIGA01 (sample SAMN17057246, study PRJNA624740) | gut metagenome | biome: biome; isolation source: fecal sample | host: Bos grunniens | place: China: Xizang | collected 2019
GATACCGCGCATGTACTTGTCAGTAGGTACAACACCCTTCATCAAAACGTCGTACTCACCGTTGTGAACAGCCTTAACAGCGATCTCAACAGCCTTTACATCCTCTGACTCAGGGATGATAGTGTACTGGTTGATATCAACGCCCTCAGCCTCGCAAGACTTCTTGATCTCCTCAGGGTCACCAACCAAAGTAACCTCTGCAAGACCTGCCTTGATAGCCATGTCTGTTGCGCCAATTGAGTGTGTGTCCTGACCGTAAGCAACGATCATCTTCTTCTTACCACGTGCTACCGCAGCAGCTACGAGCTCATCCAAATGCTTAATCATAGTTTTAGATATTTTATTTGTTAAGTTTTACATTCATTTATTAATATACTACTTTACGAGGCGGTATGTGTCCTTAGCGATAACGAGCTCCTCATCTGTGCAGATAACGGCAGCCTTAACGCGTGAACCCTCCTTCGAAATCTCGTAGTCAGTACCACGCTTGCCGCGGTTGCGTACAGCGTCGAACTCGAGACCCATGAACTCCATGTTCTGAAGAACGTACTCACGAACCTCAGGTGAGTTCTCGCCAACACCACCAGTGAAGATTACGAGGTCTACACCACCCATCTCAGCAGCGTACTCACCTACGAACTTCTTGATGCGGTTGCCATACATGTCGCGAGCGATGATTGCGCGCTCGTTGCCCTGGTCGTATGCAGCATCGATGTCACGCATATCGCTTGAGATGCCTGTAAGACCCTGAACACCTGACTTCTTGTTGAGCATGTTGTCGAGCTCAGCCAATGTCATGCCCTCCTTCTGTGCAACGTAAGTAGCAGCGCTAACGTCCATAGAACCTGCGCGTGTACCCATCACAAGACCATCAAGTGGTGAGAAGCCCATTGATGTATCAAATGACTTGCCGTTCTTGATAGCTGTTACAGATGCGCCATTACCGATGTGGCAAGTAACGATCTTAGAGTTCTCAAAGTCGAGACCGAACATCTCAGCACCTACGCGAGCAACGAACTTGTGGCTTGTACCGTGGAAACCATACTTACGAACGCGATACTTCTCGTAGTACTCGTAAGGAATAGCATACAAGTAGTTGATTGCAGGGATAGTGTGGTGGAACGATGTGTCGAACACAGCTACCTGCTTGATGCCTGGGAGAACCTTCTCCATAGAGAGGATACCCTCGAGGTTTGCTGGGTTGTGCAAAGGTGCGATAGAGTAGAGTGACTCGATCTTTGCCTTTACCTCATCGTCAACGAGGCAGCTATCGGTGAAGAACTCACCACCGTGTGCTACGCGGTGACCAGCAGCCTTAAGCTCGTCAAGAGACTTGATAACGCCGTGCTCGGGGTTTGTGAGGGCGTCGAGAACGAGACGAATACCTGTTGTGTGGTCTGGAATTGGGCAGTGAAGCTCAAACTTATCCTTACCCTGTGGCTTGTGTGTGAGGTCACCCTCTGCCAAACCGATACGCTCTACGAGACCTTTAGCCAAGAGAGTCTGAGACTGCTCCATAACGTCGAGTACCTGGTACTTAATCGACGAACTACCGCAATTGAGAACTAGAATTACCATGATTTTGATATGTTTTTTGTGTTAAGTATTTTTGCTTGTCCATTGCACCGCGAGATTGGTGCGCAACTAAAACTCAACAAAGATACGAAAATTGCACCTATTTTCCAATAAAAAATTCATTATTTTTTTTCGTCTCTTTTTGTGCCTGGGAAATATTTGTTTTTTTATCGCCTATAACATTGTATAAGTTGTTATATTGGCATGCGACAAAAGGATTAAACATTGGATAACTTTGCTAGTGTGTTTGAGTGGGATGGCGGAAAAGGGGGTAATAAATAACGAAAAGTGCTTTTTTCTTTGAAAAAGATTTGTTATCTTTGCACGAATAAATGCGCGTGCTATGCGCGCTGAATCAACTTTAAAATAAAGAATACGATGGCTACCGAAAAAATCAACCTTACGGCTCCCCAGGAGCCTGTCGGCACTATTGCCGAAGATGCGCAGATGACTACCGACGTGAAGAACGTGACTACAAAGACTACCGAGACTCCCGATGAGGAGATTGTTAACCAGGCCATGAGCGAGGCCTTTGCCGATGAGGAGGCGGCGTTGGCTGCCGATGAGGCGGGACTCGATATGGGTGAGGCTACAACTGAAGAGGAGGAGGCACCCGCTGTGAGCGATGACATCTCGGGACTCAGCGAGTCGGAACTTGTGGCGCTCTTTGCCGCAAAGATAGAGTCGGAGCCTATACATACACTGCGCCCCGTGGTTGAGGCCATTAAGATAGCACTATACAAGCAGCACCGTGCCAAGGTGGAGGCCGAGAAGCGCGCATTCGTTGAGGCGGGTGGCGACGAGGCTGCCTTCACTCCATCGGTGGATGCTGATGAGGTGCGTTTCAAGGAGCTTTTTGCGCTCTATCGCAACGAGCGCGACAAGCACATCGCTATGCTTGAGGCAAACAAGGAGGAGAACCTCAAGGTGAAGCTTGCAATCATTGAGGAGCTTAAGGAACTTATCAATTCTGACGAGGCTATCAACACAACGTTTGCGCGCTTCAGAGAGTTGCAGCAGCGTTGGAAGGAGGCTGGTCTTGTGCCACAGCAGAATGTCAAGGATGTGTGGGAGACCTACAATCTCTATGTTGAGAACTTCTACAACTACATCAAGATTGACCGTGAGTTGCGCGACCTCGATTTGAAGAAGAACTACGAGGCTAAGCTGGCGCTCTGTGAGCAGGCTGAGGAGCTGGCTCTCGATACCCAGGTGGTAGAGTCGTTCCGTAAGTTGCAGAAGCTGCACGATGAGTGGCGCGAGACAGGCCCTGTGGCTATTGAGTTCAAGGAGTCGTTGTGGGAGCGTTTCAAGGAGGCTTCGAGCCGCATCAACAAGCGTCATCAGGAGCACTTCGAGGGCTTGAAGGCTGAGCAGATGAAGAATCTCGCCCTCAAGAGCGAGCTCTGCGAGAAGACCGAGGCGTTGCTCACCCGTGAGATTCTCACCCGCAAGGATTGGAATAAGGCATCGGAGGAGTTGCTCGAGATACAGAAGGTGTGGAAGACTATCGGCTTCGCACCAAAGAAGGATAACAACCGCATCTATGAGCGTTTCCGCACAGCGTGCGACAAGTTCTTCGAACTTAAGCGTGACTTCTATGCTGGCGTGAAGAGCGAGATGGAGCACAACCTCGCATTGAAGCAGGAGTTGTGTGCCGAGGCTGAGGCGTTGTCGGTATCGGAGGACTGGAAGCATGCTACCGATGAGCTTATCGCACTTCAGGCGCGCTGGAAGCAGGTAGGCCCCGTGGCACGTCGCCATTCGGATGCTATCTGGAAGCGTTTCCGTGCAGCGTGTGACAAGTTCTTCGAGCGCAAGGCGTCGCACTTCTCGTCTGTAGATTCGGAGCATGAGCAGAACCTCAAGCTCAAGCAGGCGTTGCTGGAGGAGATGAAGGCTGCTGATGTCAAGGCGGGTGGCTTTGATATGGTCAAGGAGTTCCAGCGCCGCTGGAGCCAGATTGGTTTTGTGCCCATCAAGCAGAAGGATGCTTTGCAGAAGGAGTACAAGGCTGTTGTCGATGCTATGTTCACTACGCTGCGTTCGTCGGAGCGCGACCGCTCTATGAACCGCTTCAAGGAGCGTGTGTCGAACATGAAGGGCAGCAATCAGTTGCGTTCGGAGCGTGAGCGTCTGTTTAACAAGGTTAAGCAGATGGAGCAGGATATCGCCTTGTTGGAGAACAACATCGGTTTCTTCTCGAAGTCGAAGAATGCTGAGGCGTTGATTGCTGATGTGCGAGAGAAGATTGCGCGTGCAAAGCGCGATATGTCGGAGCTTATCGAGAAGATTCAGCTTATCGATGAGGAGGCAAAACAGAAGGAGACAAAATAATTATTAAATGAGAATAGAGCCTATTGGTTGTTGGGCAACCTGCGGTCGGTAGGCTCACAAAAAAATGTAGGATATGAAACTATCTAAACCAAAGTACATTTTCGTTACCGGTGGTGTTGCATCTTCACTCGGTAAGGGTATTATTTCGGCATCTATCGCACGTTTGTTGCAGGCGCGCGGCTACTCGGTGACAATCCAGAAGCTCGATCCATATATCAATGTTGACCCCGGCACGCTCAACCCATACGAGCATGGTGAGTGTTACGTTACGGAGGATGGTACTGAGACCGACCTCGACTTGGGTCACTATGAGCGTTTCACCTCTATCGAGACCACCAAGAACAACAACGTAACCACAGGTAAGATCTATCAGTGTGTTATCGAGAAGGAGCGCAGTGGTGAGTTCTTGGGTAAGACCGTGCAGGTTATCCCTCACATCACCGACGAGATTAAGCGTCGTGTGCAGATGTTGGGTGCCACAAAGAAGTATGATGTTATCATCACTGAGATTGGTGGTACGGTAGGCGATATCGAGTCGTTGCCATTTATTGAGTCTGTGCGTCAGTTGCGCTATCAGCTTGGCTACCAGAATACCGTTTTGGTACACCTCACACTCATCCCATACATGGCGGCATCGGGTGAGCTTAAGACAAAGCCTACGCAGCACTCTGTAAAGGAGCTGCTCTCTTATGGTTTGCAGCCCGATGTTTTGGTATTGCGTTCGGAGCACGACCTGAGTCAGGACTTGCGTCGTAAGGTTGCGTTGTTCTGTAATGTCGCTCCCGAGGCTGTTGTTCAGTCTATCGACGTTCCAACTATCTATGAGGTGCCATTGCGCATGCGCAAGCAGAATCTCGATGGCGTGCTTTTGGAGAAGCTCGGCCTTGAGTCTAACCAGGAGCCCGACTTGACAGAGTGGGAGGCATTCGTTGAGCGCATCAAGAACCCTAAGAGCCAGGTGGATATCGCCTTGGTTGGTAAGTACACCGAGTTGCCCGATGCATACAAATCAATCAGCGAGTCGTTCATCCACGCAGGTGCTGTTCATGGCGTTAAGGTCAAGTTGCACTATGTAAACTCGGAGCGCCTCACTATCGACAATGTTGGTGAGCACCTTGGCAAGATGTCGGCAATAATGGTTGCTCCAGGCTTTGGTAACCGTGGTATCGAGGGTAAGTTGGTTGCTGTGCGCTATGCTCGCGAGAACAATGTTCCATTCTTCGGTATCTGCCTCGGTATGCAGTGCTCGGTTATCGAGTTTGCGCGTAACGTCCTCGGTTGGTCGGATGCTAACTCAAGCGAGATGGCACAGACAAAGCATGCTGTTATCGACCTTATGGAGGAGCAGAAGAAGGTTACGGCGTATGGTGGTACTATGCGTCTTGGTGGCTATCCATGTCGTTTGGTTGAAGGCTCACGTGTGCGTGAGGCGTATGGCTCGGAGAATATCGTTGAGCGTCACCGCCACCGCTATGAGTTCAATAGCACCTACCTTGCTGATTTCGAGGCTGCGGGCATGAAGGCTACAGGTATCAACCCCGATACAGGCTTGGTTGAGGTTGTGGAGATTCCATCACACCGCTGGTTCGTAGGTGCGCAGTACCACCCCGAGTACCACTCAACAGCTGCAAACCCACACCCATTGTTTGTACGCTTCGTTGAGGAGGCTATCAAGTACCGCGACGAGCAGTAACAGGGTGCTGGCAAAGGACAATATATTATAATGTATATCCGTTAATAGAGACGAAAAAACTAAATTGTACCCCGTAATGGGGAGTGGAGATGAATAAGAATACAAATACGATTATCGGTATTGTGCTGATGGTAGCCCTCTTTGTAGGCTATGGCATTTATCAGGCAAGTGAGTTGGAGAAGCAGCAGGAGATTGCCTTGGTGCAGCAGCAGAAGAAGGAGGAGGCATTAAAGGCGCAGCAGGAGCGTGCAAAAGAGGAGCGTGCAAAGGAGGCAGCGATGACTCCCGAGCAGAAGGCTCAGCGCGACTCTATCAACCTTGCAAATGCCGTATTGGCAGAGGTTAATCAGCATGGAGAGACACTTTTGGCGGCGTTGAACGGCGAGTCAACACCATTGACTCTTGAGAACGACTATATGTCGGTTACGTTTGACAACCGTGGTGGTAAGATTACGGATGTTACGCTTAAGAAGCACATGCGTTATGCTGATGGCGAGCGCACGGAGCCCGTCAAGATGATGGTTCCCGGCTCGGCATCATTCGGCATCGACCTGCACCGCGATGGTAGCAATGGCGTGTTGAAGAGCAACGACTATCTCTTCGATGCGAAGGTTGATGAGCTTGAGAATGCCCACCGCGTGACCATGAAGTTGCAGGTAGATCCTGAGGCATACATCGAGTATGTATATACTATGTATAACACTGGCGATGCAAGCCGTGATCACCTTATCGACTTTGCGTTTAACCAGCATGGTATCGACAAGTATCTCGAGAATGGCGAGGAGATTATCATGCGCTGGGGTAACAAGAGCGTAAAGAATGAGCGCAGCTTCACGGTGGAGAACAATGCTACTACTGTTGCTTTCTACGAAAATGAAGATGAGGAGGTAGAGCAGATTGCCGTAGATGGCAAGCGTGAGCACCACCGCGACCTCGGCTGGATAGCGTTGAAGCAGCAGTACTTCTCATCTGTGCTCCTTGCCAAGGATCCTATTCACGCAGGTCTTGGTTTCAAGACATCGGAGAAGCATGGTGCTGACTATGTGAAGAACTACGATACTCGTATCATCATTCCTCACAGCGAGGGTCAGGAGAACTATAAGTTTGCCTTCTACTATGGTCCTAACGACTTCACAATCATGAAGGGTGTGGAGCTCGCAGGCCAGGAGAAGCATGTCGAGGAGCTTATCCCTCTTGGTGGTTCGCTTGTAGGCTGGATCAACCGAATTCTTACTATCCCCGTGTTCCAGTGGTTGAAGGGTCATGGCTTGAGCTTCGGTATCATCATCCTTATCCTTACAATCATGGTTAAGTTGATCATCCTCCCATTGACCTATAAGAGCTATATGTCAACTGCGAAGATGCGTGCTGTGCGTCCCGAGCTGGAGGAGTTGAACAAGAAGTACCCCAACCCCGATGACGCTATGAAGAAGCAGCAGGCAACAATGGAGCTCTATCAGAAGGCTGGTATCAGCCCTATGGGTGGTTGTTTGCCATTGCTTATTCAGATGCCAATCCTTTGGGCTATGTTCCGTTTCTTGCCTGCAAGTATCGAGTTGCGTGGTGAGAGCTTCCTATGGGCTAATGACTTGTCGTCGTATGACAGCGTTCTTGAGTTTGGTTTCAACATCCCATTCTATGGTGACCACGTCAGCCTCTTTGCGTTGTTGATGACCCTCTCGCTCTTCGGCTACTCATTTATGACATACAAGCAGCAGTCGGCAACCACTGCGGGTCAGCCTGGTGCGGGCATGATGAAGTTCATGATGGTTTACTTCATGCCTTTGATGATGCTCTGCGTGATGAATAGCTTCTCGTCAGGTCTCTGCTACTACTACTTCTTGTCGCAGATCTTCACCATGATCATCATGTTCGCTATCCGTCGTACGGTTAATGATGACAAGGTACGTGAGCGTCTTCTTGCAAATGCCTCAAAGCCTCGCAAGAAGTCTAAGTTCCAGGAGCGCTACGAGGAGGCGTTGCGTCAGCAGCAGGAGACTCTTAATCGTGAGCAGCGTCGTCAGCGTCGATAATTACGCGCAATAAGGCAACACTTGCTGTTGCTAAACACAGAGAATGCGAATGGGTGTATGCCCGTTCGCATTCTTTTTGTTGTATGCCATCAGTCAACAGTGTGCCTACAATTAATGGTGCGCTCACAATTAATGATGTGATTCGGTAAATGAATCAATGATGCGCTTCAGTATATCGGTCAATTGTGCGCCCAAAGTAATTTATGTGTTCTCAGTATATGATGTGCTCCCTGCAAATGAAATGGGGCTGTCCGCAACTTGCTGGACAGCCCCATGTTGTTTTTATGTTGTTTTGTGACTACTTGCGACCATCGAAGTAGTAGGGTGCGCAGTTCCAGCCGCACGCCTCGTAGAACTTACGCATGTTCTCCATCTTGGTGCGGATGGTGGTCTCGTCGCGGCGGTCGTGTGCCCACTGTACCTCCGACATAGCACCGAGGCGTGGAAGGAGCATCACCTCTACCATATCCATGCTCTTGAGGTACTCGCTCCACATGTTGAGCTGTACGCCGATGATATGTGGGCGTGCAGCGTCGCTCATACCCTCAAATACATTCCATGAGTAGATCTTCTCGAAGGGGATGTGGCCTCCAATCTGAAGACCCTCACCCTCGCGGCTCTCGGTCTGGTAGAAGTTGAGGTAGCAGAGAGGCATTGGGGTCATGACAACATCGTTGCCGCGCTCCGCAGCGTAGATGCCGCCACCTACACCACGCCATGACATTACGGTTGCGGTAGGTGTCACGCCACCATCGAGGATCTCATCCCAGCCGATCATGCGACGGCCCTTGCTGTTGAGGTACTTCTCGATGCGTGCTACGAGGTAGCCCTGAAGCTCCTCCTCTGATTTGAGTCCCTGAGCCTTAATCATAGCCTGGCAGTGCTCGCACTCCACCCAGCGATCCTTGGGGCACTCATCGCCACCGATATGTATAAGCTCCGAGGGGAAGAGCTCGATAACCTCGTCGAGGACATTCTCCAGGAACTCGTATGTAGTTTCCTTGCCTGCGCACAACACCTCGGGTGTTACGCCCCATGTTGTCCACACATCTACAATCTGCTCGTTGCAACCCAGCCATGGGAGTGCGTGGAGCGCTGCCTGTGAGTGGCCAGGCATCTCAATCTCGGGGATAACCTCGATGTAACGCTCTGCGGCGTATGCCACCACCTCGCGAATCTCCTGCTGTGTGTAGTATCCACCGTATGGTGTGCCATCCCACTCTACGGGGTTGAGACCATGACCTACGAGTGTCTCCTTACGCATAGCACCCTTCTCTGTAAGCTCGGGATATGCCTTGATCTCGATGCGCCAGCCCTGATCGTCGGTGAGGTGCCAGTGCAGACGGTTGAGCTTGTGTGCCGCGATGATGTCGATGTAGTTCTTGACATCCTCCACCGAGAAGAAGTGGCGTGCAACATCGAGGTGAGCACCGCGGTATGCGAACGTAGGTTCATCAGCGATGAATCCGTAGGGCACGTTGCCGTTGTTTGTTACGATAATCTGACGCAGGGTCTGAAGACCGTAATATACGCCCGCCTCCGAGCCGCCGATGATGCGGATGCCATCCGCGTTAATGGTCATCTCGTAACCCTCGGCAGGTATAAAGATGTCTGTCTGTACCTTGATGCCCTTGCCGCGTTTGGCTGTGTGCATGGGCTTCTTAGTGCCGAAGTATGCCTTCATATCCTCAGCGAAGATAGTTGCGGGGTTCCACAGGTCGTCATTCACGATGATGTGAGTCTTTGCAGTGACTGTGTAGTCGCCCTCGGGCTGAATATCCACGTATGCGGGCTCTGGAACGACGTTGTAGCTACGCGCCTCGAGGTTTGTGGGTGTGGCGAGTGTGAGCATGGCTGCCATGACGATGGCGATGCTTGTGATAAATTGTCTCATATAGATTTGTTTAATGGTTATTCAATTCAACAAAGGTAACAATTATATTGTTAATTACCAAATTCACGAGCCGTGAGGCTGGCACAGAGAAGCCCTTTTGCATGGATGTTGCAGTTGGGTGTTCTGCGTTGTGTGAGATACCACAGGTCGGTTGGATGTGAAATCTCACAAAGCGATTAGTTATTCGCTGATATGTCGAACAACCTTTAAACAGTCTAAAACTATGAAAAATGAGTATTCAGAACGTTCGGAGCGACTTATACGCCATTGGTGGCTTTCGCTCATTGCAGGAGTAGTCTTCATCGCCGTTGGCTTTATCGTTATGGTAAACCCCGTATCGAGCTACTATGCCATTGCCGTGTGGCTTGGCTTTGCCATCATGCTCTCGGGAGTGTTTAACCTCGTGCAGGGACTATCCTCCGAAAACAGATATGTGCGCAGCGGCTGGCTGATCCTTGCCTCGGTGATTGATATAATAATAGGTATATTGCTTGTGTTCAATACGCTGATATCTATCTTTATGATGCCCATACTGCTGGGTGCATGGCTGCTCTATCGCGGTGCTGCAATGCTTGTTCAGGGCTTCGACCTTCGTGCAAACAACGTGCGTGGCAGTGGCTGGATAATCTTCTACTCGATTGTGGTCCTGATAGTTGCTGTTGCGGTATTGTGGATGCCCATGACGTTGGGTGTTGAGGCTGTGGTGCTTATCGTAGCCATCGCCTTTGTGTCGTATGGCGTTGCCATGGTGTCGTGGGGATTCAGGCTTATGGACGTGCACCGCAATGCAAAGCGACTTGGTGTCGAAGAGTAGCAGAAACATCATTTTATGTGCCGAGGGTTTGCAAATGACGAATTTTCACTATCTTTGCAGCCGCATACGCGCTCTATCGCTGCCACCTTCGGGTGGGGGAGGAAAGTCCGAGCAACACAGAGCACCGCGCAAGTTAACGGCTTGATATTCGTGAGGATATAGTAGCGTAGAAGAAAATAACCGCCTCGTAAGGGGTAAGGGTGAGAAGGTGGGGTAAGAGCCCACCGCGAGGGTAGCAATACATCTCGGCAGTACGCCTCGTGGGTTGCAAGACCATGTATACCGACAATTAAGGGTTGCTCGTCCAATGTCGGGGGGTAGGTTGCTAGAGACGGCAAGTGATTGCCGTAGTAGATAAATGATAGAGGCTCTGCCGCAAGGCGGAGTACAGAACTCGGCTTATAGTGTATGCAAACTAAAATGGGATGTCCGCGTGGACATCCCATCTTTTTTCATTGAGGGAGGTGTTGTCCTTCCCCCATGTCTCTGTGTGTGGATTACTTCATCTGAGCAGAGAGAGCCTCGATAACAGCTGCTGCGTTTGCTACGCTGTTGCCTGCTGTAACGTTCTTCATGGCTGCGATAGCCTGCTCGAACTGACCCAACTCGTTGTATGCAACGCCAAGGAGGTAGTAGATGTCACCACGACCCTCGTCAGTTGTCTGTGCCTCGAGAGCCGCTGCAGAGATCTCAACCATCTTTGCGAAGTCCTTCTTGCCGTAGTATGCCTGCATAGTGATCTTTGCTGCCATAGCTGCGTCGTCAAGCTGCTCTGCCATTGCGATGATGCCGTCGTAGTCGTTAGCCATCTGGAGCTTAGCAACCTCGTTGTTGGTGTACATATCCATCTTTGCCTGTGCCTCTGCGATAGCCTCTGCAAACTTCTCAGCGTTCATGCCAGCAATCTTTGTGCAGATCTTCATACCCTCCTGGTACATATCGCTCTTGAAGTAGCTCTCTGCGAGGTTGAGTGCCATCGCTGTGTTACGAGGGTCAGCCTCGTAACCCTTTGAGAATACCTCGATTGCAGTTGTGTAGTCGCCAGAGTTGAAGGCGTCAGCACCCTGTACCTGATATACCTGACCAATCATAGTCTTGTTCTTGTTCATGCCTGCGAGGTCCTCGTAGATCTCTGCACAGTTAGCAGCGTTAGTGAAGTGCTCGATAGCTGCCTCGTACTCCTTAGCGTTTACAGCTGCCACACCCATCTTGTTGTAGCAAGTAACGATGAACTTCTTTGAGCCCTGAATAGCCTTAAGCTGATTTGCATCTGGCTCGTCGATATCCCAACCAGCCTCGATTACTGACTCGAACTGTGCAATAGCCTCAGTGAAGTTGCCAGCCTTAGCGTTAGCCAAGCCCTGTGAGAATGTAGCTACTACGTCTGTCTGAGCAAAAAGTGTTGTTGCACCCATGATGGCAACAACTGTCATGATAAGTTTTTTCATAGTTAGTATTAATTGTTGTTATATATTTTTTGCCTTTCTGCGTGTGGTTACACTCCTTTTTCGGACGAAACCAACCACAAAGTTACTATTTTTTTTAATAATACAAACGCTTTAGGGTCACTTATTTGCGTAAACCCGCAAAAAATCGCTTCATAATGTCCTCGCACTCATCCTGCAACACTCCTGCAACGACCTTGGTTTTGGGGTGCATGATGCGCTCCGAGTAAGTTGAGTAACCGCGCTTGGGGTCGGGAGCTCCATATACCACACGGCCAATCTGACTCCATGCCAAAGCACCTCCGCACATGACACATGGCTCAACAGTCACGTATAGTGTGCAGTCACTCAAGTATTTGCCACCGAGCGATGACATTGCTGCGGTGATGGCTTGCATCTCTGCGTGTGCCGTAGCGTCCATGAGTGTCTCGACGAGATTATGACCGCGACCGATGATTCTGCCTCCAGCAACCACTATCGCACCAATGGGTACCTCCTGTTTTGCTAACGCACGTTCTGCCTCGTTTAGTGCCATGCGCATATATTTTTCATCCTCTTGCTCTATTTTAGCAATATTTTCGTTCATAAAACTCGTATGTTATTGAAAAAAATTATTACCTTTGTGGGTTACAAAGATATAACAAAAAAGGGAATACACGAAACTAATAAATATTTTACTATGTACAGAACACATAATTGCGGTGAACTCCGCATTGAGAATGTGGGTCAGGAGGTGACACTTTCGGGCTGGGTGCAGAAGGTGCGTAACCTTGGTGCTATGGCATTTATCGACCTCCGCGACCGTTTTGGTATTACGCAGATTACCGTTGAGGAGCACTCTTCAGAGGCTGTTAAGGCTGTTGCTGCCGAGGTAGGTCGTGAGTATGTATTGCAGGTGACTGGTAAGGTTATCGAGCGCTCTTCAAAGAACTCGAAAATCGCTACTGGTGACATCGAGATTTCGGCTACCGAGCTCAAGATTCTTAACCGTGCAGTTACACCGCCGTTCACTATCGAGGAGGAGAGCGATGGCGGTGATGACCTCCGTATGAAGTATCGCTACCTCGACCTTCGTCGTCCACCATTGCAGCGTGCAATGATTCTCCGTCACCGCATGGCACAGGCCGTACGTCAGTTCCTCGACAAGGAGGGATTTCTTGAGATTGAGACACCTTATCTCATCAAGTCAACACCTGAGGGTGCACGCGACTTCATCGTGCCTTCACGCATGAACCCCAACCAGTTCTATGCGTTGCCACAGTCTCCACAGACACTCAAGCAGTTGCTTATGGTTGCGGGCTACGACCGCTACTTCCAGATTGTGCGCTGCTTCCGTGATGAGGACTTGCGCGCTGACCGTCAGCCTGAGTTTACTCAGATCGACTGCGAGATGTCGTTCGTAGAGCAGGAGGATGTACTCGAGATCTTCGAGCGCTGGGCACGCTACATGTTCAAGGAGGTTATGGACGTGGAGTTCGCTGAGCCATTCCGCCGCATGCCATGGATTGAGGCTATGGAGAAGTATGGTTCGGATAAGCCCGACTTGCGTTTCGGTATGACATTTAGCGATGTTACCGATCTTGCACATGGTCACGATTTCGTAGTCTTCGACTCGGCAGAGTATGTTGTAGGTTTTGCTGCTGAGGGCTGCGCATCATATACTCGTAAGCAGATTGACGAGCTTACGGAGTTCGTTAAGCGTCCACAGGTTGGTGCTAAGGGTCTCGTATGGATTCGCGTTGACGCTGAGGGTGGCGTTAAGTCATCTATCGATAAGTTCTTCACTCCTGAGGAGGTTAAGGCTATCGCTGAGCGCACAGGTGCCAAGGCTGGTGATATGGTATTCATCCTCTGCGGTGAGAAGTTCAAGACCCTCACACAGCTCTGTACATTGCGTCTTGAGGTTGCTGAGCGTCTCGGTTTGCGCGATCCCAAGAAGTTCGCTCCGCTCTGGGTTGTTGACTTCCCAATGTTCGAGTGGGACGAGGAGACACAGCGCTTCTACGCTATGCACCACCCATTTACATCGCCCAAGCCCGAGGATGCAAAGTACTTCGACACAGGCGAGTTGGGTAAGATGCGTGCTAATGCCTACGACTTCGTATGTAACGGTACCGAGATCGGTGGCGGCTCTATCCGTATCCACGACGCAGAGCTTCAGGCTAAGGTCTTCGATGCACTCGGCTTTACTCCCGAGGCTGCTGAGGAGCAGTTTGGCTTCTTGATGAATGCCTTTAAGTATGGTGCACCTCCTCATGGTGGTTTGGCATTCGGTTTTGACCGTCTCTGCTCATTGTTCGGTGGTTCGGAGTCTATCCGCGACTATATTGCATTCCCAAAGAACAATGCGGGTCGCGATGTGATGCTTGATGGCCCATCACCCGTTGCTGAGGCACAGCTTCAGGAGCTTTGCTTGGCATTGGTGCCTGCAGAAAAATAGTTGGCGAAAGTCGCTAATAGTCGGTAATAGGCGTTGACTCGGTGAGGGTCAGCGCCTATTTGTTTAACTTTTTCATCTGAAAATTTGCTTTTCGCAAGCATATTTCGTAACTTTGTTGAGTTTTATACCGTTGCACTCTCGCGCGTATGTGCGGTGCGAGCGCGCAATTAGATAGAAAGGCAAACATAAGATATTAAATATCACACACTTAAAAACATTTAAAACTTACAACTATGGCTAATACCAAAGAAAAGTTGTTCTCGGAGTTCCCACCCGTCTCGACAGAGCAGTGGGAGGCCGTTATCACAACTGACCTTAAGGGCGCAGACTACGAGCGCAAATTGGTATGGAAGACCGGTGAGGGATTCAATGTACGTCCCTACTACCGCGCTGAGAACCTCGCAGAGGTAAAGTATCTTGGTGCGGAGGCTGGTGAGTTCCCCTACGTACGTGGTGTCTCTAAGGACAACACTTGGCGCGTACACCAGACTATCTCTGTGAAGTGCGCAAAGGAGGCTAACGAGGAGGCTCTTAAGCTTCTTAACTCGGGTGTTGACTCACTCGGTTTCTGCTTCTGCGAGTCATGCGCTTGCGAGGCAGACATCGACGCATTGCTCAAGGACATCGTTCCTACAGCTGTTGAGCTCACATTCTGCGGTGGC
>JAEIGA010009272.1_pt1 | contig 14892 bp, 4 predicted proteins | sample 9270691 | NCBI WGS metagenome assembly JAEIGA01 (sample SAMN17057246, study PRJNA624740) | gut metagenome | biome: biome; isolation source: fecal sample | host: Bos grunniens | place: China: Xizang | collected 2019
AGGTTTCACAACCATAGAGTGAGATTCGGCAAGAGTCTGGGAATCCGGCCTTACCGGCACAGTAACAAATACTCCGTCACTTACCTCCACGACAGAACCATCCGACTCCATGCAACCAGCAAACACGACCTTAAGACCAAGGCTGTCAGGCACTTCCAGTTCAAATCCGGCAGCGACACTTCCTCCGGCCGGCACACATACACCCCTTGAAATCACCTGCACTGGAGAGGCATCGGCATAAGTGTCTCCATTATATACTTCAACTGTCACGACACCATTCAAAGGACAGTCAGAAAGGTTGGACACGGATGCATTAAGCACGTAGTCATCTCCTTTATAAAGATAAGAAGGAGCAGCAACCGAAACCTTGGCAGGAAGAGTCACGAGCATATCGCGACGAACAACAGCATTATTCATATTCTTGTCATGAGCAAACATCTGTACAACAAAAGTTGATAGTTTATCGGAAGTACGGAAATTCAGACACGCATCACCTGATTCCGACGGATATATGAACGGCTCGAATGCCAGAGTCGTAGAAAAGTCATTCCTTATATCGATCGGTCCGGAATAATCAGAAAAGCCCATTGCAGCCGTGTCACTTTCCAACCTCAGACCTGCATCCACCGGCATCTCTGCAGAAGCCTCCTCAACACGCACATAATCAACAGCATTATTTCTTGAAGCAGACTTATACATGAGTCTATGCGGAGAATAATATCCGGCATCAACTCCTGTCACCGAGCTGACATACGGAACGGGCTTCACCATCGGGAATATGCCGAACCATCTGTTACTCTGAACTGTTTCCGAGCTCTTGTCAAAGACAGCTGCGAGCAGTTCCGCATCAGGAGACATCCTGACATCAACACTGCAATAGGAATCCGGATATGCCTTATCCTGCATCCTTGAAATACTCAAATTGAATTCCGGCGCAGCTACAGGTCGTTTCCAAGACCGGTTCCATGCGAAAGCCTGAGAATTACGGAAACCAGTAATCCTGACCGTAACCATCTCAGGATAAGATTCATGATAATCAAAATCCACAACATGAAGCGTGCTTCCACTTCCGGACTCACCGTTAACAGCAATCACCCTGACTTCCTCTTTACCTCGCATATCTACACACGGAGCCCCCGTTTCATCTACAAGTTCAACAACAGCCCACATAGGCTTCACTGCAGAACCGACCTGAAACCTTACCCTGTCATCATCAAGGACCCTGAAGAACCGGTCCAAAGGCTCGGGAAGCTCCTCGTCATCGTCCCCGACTTTGAGTATCTCGCTCCTCCATACCTCAGAAACAGTCCTACCATAGCCATCCTTCAGTGATGCTTCAAGAGCGAACTCATATGCTCCGGAAGGCAATCTCGAAAAATCCACCGACAGAGTATCACCAGACATTACAGAGCCGGCCAAGACAACATCCTTCTCCCTGAGGAGGCGATAGTCCATAGGATATCCCGAAACCGGGGATCTTCTGTCCATTCCCATCGCGCAGATGATCCTCACATAATCATCTCCTACGATATTCTTATCATATATAGTATCCCTTGCCGAATCTGACGGCCACCAATAAGCACCTTCATCCTTATCCAACACCCGGGATGACACCATGAATGAAGAAGAGATTACACTCGACCAGAAGAATTCCTTTGTCTCACCGGTAGCATCCGTAACCATCACCCTGACTTCGACATCACAGATGGTTCTGTCTTCCCGGCAATTTGCCGTAAATGGAATTTCGAAACGACCGTCAGACGCTATTTCAAGCCTTCCTTCATGACACAGTTCCTGGCATATCCTTAAAGAATATCTCACATCTGCAGATGAAAGAGGATGCCCTGAAAAACTTTTCAGCACACCAGTAAGGGTCACCTTATCACCAGGCAGATAAACTCTGTCATACTTATCGAACTGAAGATCATATGTCGGCAGGACAAACTCATCCACCACCACACCTTGACTTCCCAATAGAGTCCCTTCGTGGCTTACATCCAATGAATGATAGCCATTTCTTTTTATATCGTCAAGCACGAATCTACCAGCTGCAGAACCCCATGCATTGAGATCCAGCGTCTGTTCCGCAATCTTTTCTCCCCTGCTGTCACGAAGGAGGACCTTTACATCAAGCCCCTCATCAGCCACCCTCATCTCGGCACCCCGGACATATACGACGACCTTGTATTCAAGCGTATCACCCGGAGTATATGCACCTCTGTCAGTCATGACATCTGCTCCTAAACGGATTTTTGCATCCTGACCCGCAGGTCGTGATACTGGCAGATAGACAGTCCGACTCCGGCGCGTGATTCCGTCTGTATCCCTATGGGATATGAGCAATCTATGACTATCGTATCTGCTTTCATCCAAGGCTCTGTATATTTTATCCGGCACAGGAGTAAAGCCTTCGAGAACGACATTGTCCACCTTACAAAGAGAACGACCTGACGATGTCATAAGTTCCATATCCACAGTTTCCAGAGGACGTCCCGTCTTATAGTCAGCCACATAGACACACTTTCTGTTGCCACCACCTGTCTTCACATCATGATGAGCTACAGACAAGGTATACTTATCATAAATAAAATCAGCAACATCTTTCTTTCCGTCCGAGCATACAACCTTCCAGCTTCCGTCATCCATCGGAGGAAGCTTCAGCATCAAGGTATCATATGCATAGAAACTCCGACGTCCATTATAAAGCCACTCGTCATGCAGACTTTCCTCATCTTTCATGATCGTGACATGGACACGGTCAATATTCCTCAGGCAGAATTCTGCCCTACCATCCCTGAACTCCGCCTTGACGGACTTCAATTCCATCTGCCGGAGTATCCTGTCCACCTTGGTACATCCACGCGCGATATCTGCCTCATCCCCACGGAACGAAGACTTACGTTTCAGGAAACCGTCCAAGACTTCCTTGAAGGCGAGATACTCATCTGAGGATGCCTTATCCTCCATCCCATCGAATTCATGCTGAAGGAGTTCCTGCCATGCAATCAGAGAAACGGCTCTGTCCGAATACTTATCCGTAAATTGCCTAAGCATTTCAAGCCTTTTCCTACTATCCTTAACCACGTCTGTCTCAAATAGTTCCAAGAACGCAACAGACGGATATGAATTCCCGAACGAAGCCTTGAGATCATCTATAGTCTTTGCCGCCACCTTACCTCTGTCCCATTTCCTGAGAAGCACTGACCACAATGCAAACTCATAGTCATTGTCAAGAGCATTCAGGACAGACTCAGAGCATGGTTCAAGAATTGAAGACAACAACCCCGAAAGCGAAAAAGGATTGCAACCGAAATAGACAGATGCGGTCCGTGACCTCTTCAGACGCGAAGCATGTCCTTGAACATAATTATATAGAGAGTCCGGGGAAGATTTCCACATCTTCATATCGTACATAAGAAGGAGCAATGGATCTCCGAAATCTTCAAAGTCCTTTGCCGCAGCAGCATTCAATGAATCCCTAAGCTTCCAGTTACGGCTGACACCCGCATCTACATACTTTAACGACGCATCATAAAAATCCCAAGGGAGATGCCTCCTGAGGGCCTCATTCTTTATCTCAGCAGATATTTCCATCATCTTTTGAGGCAGATCAGCTTTCGCTGCCTCCTCATAATCCTTCCACATCGAGGCAAGTGCATGAGAACCACGACGTAATGCTGCCTTATCATATGAATAAGACGATACCAGGACCATACAAAGAATAAATAATGATATAGAAAGAAATATCCGTTTCATAGTCAGTATGTATCATGGATTCAACACCAGTTCGAGTTTTAAACGCAAATTTCAAGGTCCGATTGCGTTAGTTTTACAAATATATCATTAGGCTAAGAAAACGCCAAACGTTTCCTTAGCCGACAGTTTATCTTCTTTATCCCAGTTCCTCCGTCACTGTCTGATGAGGTGCAAATTGAAGGCCAATATAAATCGTATCTATCTCAAAAGCGCACAAACAGTCGGATGACGTTTGTGCGCTTCAGGAAGTCCAAAATTAATTGGACTAAAACAAAAGATTTCTATTTGTCTGCCTCAGGGAATCCGAGTTTACCGACGCCTTTCTGCATCAGGGCCTTCAACTCTGGCAAGTGGTTCTGATATACTCCACGAGGCAACACATCGTGTTCACGACAGATTGAAGCCGCCATACCGACAACCTCGCCCATCATACCGCCTGTACGCATAACTCGCACTGTACCGAGAGCAACGTGTGTCACGCTGATGTTACGACCCGCCATGAAGAGATTGTCAACATTGCGGGAGTACAAACAACGGTAAGGCACAGCGTAAGGCTTGATATCGAGGACATCGCAATATGAGCGGAAAGGTTCCTCCTTGAATCCCTCGATTACCTTTGGATAATGCAGGTCGATACCCCAGGTGGTTGTGAACGATGCATCTTCGTACTCGCGAGCCTCAACAATATCCTGCTCCTTCAAGACCACATCACCCAAGAGACGGCGCGACTCTCGCTTACCTCCAATATAGGCAACCCACTGTAACTTATGCTTTGCGTACTCCTCACGCTTTGGACTGCGATTCTTCAAATAGTCCCAGTTACCATAAACGGCACGCAAGGCATAGTCGCGTATGTACTCGATCTCGGTGATCTGATTATCGTTCAGACCAGCCTCCCAGTCCCAATCACCACGCGACATAGGGCAATATGTCTTTTCGTCGAACTCAACAGCCCATGAACATTCCTTGAATGGAGCATCCTCGGCCTGCGGCTCTGAATACCACTGTACCGATGTGCCCATCACAAGCGAATCGGCCTTCTCTGGAGCGCGGTTCTCGCCGGTCTCGGCCTTGCTTTCACGACCCATACGGTAGTCAGCGCCAGCCAGATAACCCACATCACCATCGCCTGTACAGTCGGCAAAGAGTTTACCCTCGAACTTATATTTCTTGCCTGTTGTGATATCGCATCCAATAACGGCAGTAATCTGATCACCAGACTTCTCGACGCCTGTAACATGGATACCCATAAAGAGTGAGATGTTCTTCTCAGCAAGCAGGAGATTGAGTTTCTTCTCGTCTTCGTAGTTCAAGGTCGGGCCTGCATTGTGCTGAATCTTCTCTGGATTCTGCTCCAGGATCTTCATGATCTGACGACTACGCTCGGTATTTGGGTTACGAATGGCCTCGAATCTTGTCCAATGACCTACGCCACCTAACTCATCCAACAGATTTCCGAGATTGCTATATGGCTCCTGCATGATGAGTCCAGACAGACCGACACGCACCTCCGATGAGTTGTTTCCGCCCAAAACGTAACGGTTATGCACCACAGCGACCTTACAGCCAAGACGTGCGGCACTTACTGCAGCACAACATCCTGCAATACCACCACCGACTACAACCAAGTCGTAATCGCCCTTGAGTTCAGGGTCAACATCTATCCCGCTCTTCACGCGGCGGAACTCGACAAGTGCATCACCATTCGGAGGTGTGAATGACCTTTCAGTTGTAAGGTAGATAGCGTCGCAACGTCCATTGAAACCGGTAAGGTCATGTAGAGCAAGGGTGTTTTCACCCTGATTGAGTTTCACCTTACCACCATCCTGCCAATGCCAATTTTCGTCCTTAGTACCGAATATAGCCTGAGCCGGCTTGCCATTGACGAAGAGTTGGAACTGTCCAGCTGACTCCTCCTTGCCCCAACGTCGGGTCCAATCACGAGTACGCACCCACAGGTGGTAGTTGCCGGCCTGCTCTACGTTGATTGTGGTCGTGGCATCCTCCACTATCTCGCCCATACCGTGAGCCATAAGATATGGAGAGCCCATCTGCATCATCGACTGATTGTCGAGCACCCAACCACCATGGTCGGCCATACTCTCAGCCTCTATGAAGATTTCAGATGGAGCGCTGCATCCGGAAATCATCAGCAACAGCAGAGTGAATATTTGCAGATTAGTTTTCATCACAATTTATAACTTAATGAATCCTTTGGGACTAGATTATCATTTGCTCTTTTTAGCAGGTTTCTTATATGTGATCCATGCACCACCTGTGTTGTAGAGCTGATTGTTCTCCAGGCCGGTCTTACCCATACCCTTCTTCATAAGACCCTTCAACTCGTCGAGGTGGGTGGTATAGACTCCACGCGGCAATACGCCATGCTTTGTGCAGATGCCCGCAGCCATACCCACGACCTCACCCATCATACCTGTGGTACGCATCACACGCACTGTACCCAAACCGATGTGGGTTACACTGATATCACGACCAGCCATAAAGAGGTTATTGATGTTGCGAGAGTAGAGACAACGATAAGGAACAGCATAAGGATTAACCTTTCCATGAACACAGATCGACTTAAACTCATTGCCCGGGAAGTGAGCAGTGTTCTTTGGATCCGGATAGTGGAGATCGATGCTCCATGTGGTTGTGAACGATGCATCCGGATATTTGACCTCGTTTATCAGGTCATTCTCTGTGAGGACATGATCACCCAAGAGACGGCGGGATTCGCGCTTTCCCGCGACGTATGCCACCCAACCCAACTTGCGGTTAGTATATTTCTCGTTCTCCTTGAGATGGTTCTTAAGATAACTCCAGTTAGAGTAGACAACCATAAGACCGTAGTCACGGATACGCTCGAACTCCCAGCACTGGTCGCGGTTCATACCTGTCTCCCAAGTCCACTCGCCCATTATCACCTTCTGACAACTTTCTTCGTCGAAGTTCAGGCCATACTCGAAGATAGGGAAGGACTGAGGCTCTGCAGCCTCCTCCGAATACCACTGTACCGATGAACCCATAGTCATCTTATCAGCTACCTCAGGAGCCGATGGCTCATTATACTCGCTGCGTGCCTCACGACCCATAGCGAAGTCTGCACCTGCCAGATATCCTACTGTTCCATCACCAGTACAATCTGAATAGATAGGGGCAACAAACTTTACAATCTCGCCAGACTCGATATGCTGGGCATATACGGCAGTGATATTGCCATCCTTGGTGTCAACCTTGTAGACTCTGTATGATGGATAAAGATCCAGATTCTCCTTCTCAGCTTCGAGGAACGCACGCTTCTTGTCATCCTCGTAGTTCTCTGCCGGCTGAGCGTTACCGCCCTTGAGCGGGCCGAACTCTTTGATCATGTTACCCAAGTTGGTGTAAGGCTCCATCTCGATATGACCACCCAAATGGACACGAGTCTCAGATGAGTTGCAACCTCCCCAGATAGGACGGTCGTTGATGAGAGCCACCTTCGTACCCATACGTGCTGCGGCTACAGATGCGCAGATACCAGCTACACCTCCACCGACAACAACGAACTGATACTCCACCTCGCGGATCGTCTTGCCCAACTTCTGTTCACGGAACTGAGCCAAAGCCTCAGCTTCTGTCGGAGGAACAAGTTTCTTATCGGTAGTGAACCAGATCGCATCGCAACGGCCATCAAAACCTTTGATGTCGTGGAGTTTGATCTCAGCCTCGGTACCAACCTTTGCAGAACCTACATATTGCCACATCCACTCCTTGCCCTGAGTTCCGAGCGTAGGAGTAAGTTCTGTGCCATTGACGCTAAGTTTAAATGCGCCAGGACCCTCGCCCTCAGACCAAGGGGATGTCCAGTTGTAGGTTCTTACCCAAATGTGATACTTTCCTTTAGCTGGGAAATTGACTGTAGTCGAAGCATCCTCGACGGTCTGCCCCATACCGTGAGCAATCAGGTATGGGGAGCCCATCTCGAAAGTAAACTGCTGATCAACACTCCAACCGCCCTTTTGAGCGAAACTCTCAGCCTCCAACCACACCGTAGCCGCAGGACCTGAGGCACACGATGCTAAAGAAATGAGAGCGATGAGTGAGAAAAGTATTTTCTTCATAATTTCTGGTGATATAATATATTACTTATACTCGAACCATGCAGTCGCCTTAGTGTCGCAGTTAACCTTGACTCTCACCCAACGAGCCTGGAATGACTGTGGGAAGCGATGCTCGAAGGTCTGACCAGGTGTAACCTTGAAGTCTCCATATACAAACCACTCGCCGTCACCTGTAGGGTCTACCTCAACGGTAAATACAGCCTCACCTGAGTTAGAGTGCTTGAGTGACATTGTACGCTTGTCATAGAAACCGATGAGGAATGCATCTGATGGCTCACCGGCCTTCACTTCTGCATCAACCCAAGGACCACCGTGGCCTGTAGGCTTACCCATCTTCCAGAGATCCTCGATGACACCTGCCCAAACTGCAGCCTTTCCATCCTCTGAAAGAACGATGTGAGCATTCTCGCTAGCCTTACTGTGGTCGATGCCTGTGAACATCATCATACCACGGTATGAAGCGTAGTCATTGATAGCGAAATTGTGTGATGATACCGGACGGATCTTAGCATAACCGTCTGCATTTTCTGCTGGCAACTCGTAGAATGTACCATGGCAAGAGAAGAGGTCACGCTCTGTAGCCACCTCGCGGCAGATACGCAACTGACGCTCCTCGACCATCTTGGTATATTTGTCGTTACCCAAAGGCAGACGCCAACGACGACCCTTAGCATCAACGATCAATACAGAACCCTCGTCAATCTCGACAACATCCTCAGGAATAGCGAACTTCTCGGCTATATGCTCCTTCATCTCGGCGTCATCCTTAGCCTGAAGCTGCATCTGGGCGTTGAGTTCATAATAAGCCTCACCGTCCGCAGTAGTTGCTAATACACCAAGGGCACGGCGATTGTCTGGCAAGCCATACATCAAGCCCTTTGAGTCGCCCTCATGCTTGATTGTAGCCAAACCGTTGAAGATAGCGTCAGGCTCTGTTGTACGAGTCTCAGCCTCAGCCCAAACGAATGTCAAGTCTGCCTTGATATCACTGTTGCTGGTTGCACGGATCCACTCGCCCTGGTCTGCAGCCTCGAACGGAACGAATTGAGAAGTACCGGCTGCAACCTCCACCTTGCGAAGTTCAGTCCAGTTGTTGTCACCTGCCTTATCAATCTCAAATGTAATTACAGCAGGCTTAGATGAGCGGTTTGCCACCCAAGCACAACGGTTGTCCCAACCTCTGAAGAGGAATGGATCTGAAGGCACACCTGCCTTGACATCCTCCTTGAGCCAGATTGAACCACCAGCAGTGATAGGGCCTACGTTATCTGGAGTCGACATATCGCCGAACCAAATATTAGAGTGGCTCTGACCAGGACCACCGATATTACCCTTCTGAGCACGTGTATTAAGGAACTCGCTCTTAGCAGAGTCGTCGCAACCGAATACAAGACGGCCGTTCCAGTTTGCAAAGTCAGCAATAACCTTCAAGTATGCTCCACGTGGAGTGATACCTGCTGTATTCTTTGAAGTGAATGTATGAGGGAAGCGCCAGAACATACCGTGCATTGTCATCAGGTAGTCCGGATTCTCTGCTGTACCGATGTTACGGATACGAGGCCACTCTGTGTTCCAACCGTGTGCACCGTCGTAAGCAAAACTTGCTTTAGGCAAGCGGTAGAATGTCCAACCGATCTCCGGCTCACGACAAGCAAGGATAACTGACTTATAGTCCCAGCCGAGTGCCCAGATAGGGTCATTGACCGATGCATTACCCTCGATACCGCCAGGACCTGTGATCTCAGTAAACTGCTTACGCATGATCACCTTCCAATCCTTACCATCCCACTCCGCGAGAGAGCCTGAAGGAATGTCGAACTGTTTGCGGGCCAATTCGCCCTCCTCACCGTTATTTGAGTAAACGGCAACACCTTGGCTTGAGTAAAAGCCCTTGCCGTGATAACCTGGCAAGAGTGGGCTAAGGCGGCCCTTGAAACCCTCTTTCTGCATCTGGTTACCGTCCTTATAGAGAGTCTTTACCTCCAAAGTCTTCACATCAATATCGTAGAAACCAGCCTCCATTGATGCATAGAGGATTCGGTTCTCAGGATCTGTCAGGTGAGCAGCGTTACCTGTAGGACGACCTGGAGCTGCCTCATATGAGATAGTACGTACATTACCATCTGCGTCGATGACGTGAGGACCGATGAAGAGCTGCTGGCTTGGAGTGTGGATCATACGGTTGGCTGGAGTACCACCGATACTCTCAGGACGCGTAATAATCTGAAGCTCAGGAGTGATCTCATAGAGTTTGTCATCTGATCCATAAGGCTCATGTGGAGAGTAGGAAACCACCCACAGACGATTAGCCCAAGGCACCACTGCACCTGTACCGCACTCACCCTGCGAGTTATAGTATGAAAGATGAGGATAGATACCGCTATAGCAAGGATATCCGGTATGGTCGACAGCCGTTACCTTCTCTGTCTGCGAGCAAGATGTCGTGAGAGCCGCGACCAGAACAGGCATCAAAAGTTTTGAAATTTTCATTTTCTAGAATTTAGTAAAAGCCCGATTTGAAATCGGGCTATTATAATATATTGATATATCGTATATTACCAGTTAGGATTCTGATCCAACTTATCATTGATAAGACGGTCTGATGCTGGAACTGGCCACAAGTAGTCACGATTCTTGTCGAATCTACGCTCAGCAGCAACTGTGATGTAACCTGCGTCAACCATGTAGCTGATATCAGCGATACCATTCTCATCGATTTGTGGAGTTCCACCGATTGGGTATGAACCATCCTTCCAGTTCTGGATCATCTGCTTGTAATCATCAGAAACAGAGCTCTCATTACCATCCCATGATGCACTACCGGACCAAACGCGCTTGAGGTAGTACTGAGGTCTGTTGAATACAACCTCTGCCAATCTCCAGCGGAGCAAATCGTGGTAACGCCAGCCCTCACCTGCCATCTCAACGAAACGCTCTGTGCGGATCATTGTACGGTTCTGCTCCTGCGTACCATTGATTGCCTTTGGATAATCGATGCCTGTGCCTGCGTATGCACGCTCACGTAACTTGTTGACTGTAAGGTCAAGAACCTCTTGATTACACTTGTTCTGCTCAATCATTGCCTCAGCATACATCAACAATACATCACCATAACGCAAGTATGGATAAGTTGTTGCAGCACCGTTACGACCGTTCTCAAGCCATGTCTCGTCAATGAACTTCTTCCAGATAAAGCCGTGATAAGCAGCGTGCTCTGCGCGAGCCTTAGAATCTGTGTTACTGATTTCCTTACCCTCAATGAAACTGTATACAGTTGTACGAAGTGGAGATGGGCTGTGCTCAATACCCATGAATGCGTAATCAGCAGGGTCGTATGTACCATCCAACACCTTCTTGTTGTGTGCGGTTGCGAAAGGAACAACTGTCATTGCCATACGTGGGTCACGATTCTCGAAAAGATCCTTTGGATTGTATAGAGGAGACTCGTCGATTGGCTTACCATCGATACAAGTGTAGGCACATACCATCTCGTAAGATGGGCCACAAGTACCCCAACCACCGTGTACACGACCGACTGTGTTGTTTACGTCACCAGCAGCGTAGTAGTACTTCTTCAGACCAACGTCACCACGGAAGCCGAAGATCAGCTCATCAGACCATGCTGTAGTGAAGAGAGTCTGATAATTGTCATGCAACTTGTAAACTTCGAGATCCATACAATCCTTTGCTGCTTTTGCAGCTACCTCATAGTCACCGTTCCAAAGAGCGATACGAGCCTTGAATCCCAAAGCGGCGCCCTTAGTTGCATACTGAACACCACCATATGACTCCGGAAGTTTAGCAGCAGCCTGATCTAAGCAATCGTATGCAAAAGCCAAAACATCAGCCTTTGGTGAACGCGCTGCAGAATAAGCCTGATCAAGTGTCATACCCTCCTTGTCAAGGATAGCGTCGCCCCAGAAGAATGCCAACATACCGTAAGCATAACCCATATAGAAACGAGCCTGGCCCTCATAAAGAGCGATTGTTGCCTCAGGAACACCCATTGCGCGAGCGTTATCCAACTTACCGATGATACGCAATGCGCGTGCAATACCTTTATAGTAGTTCTGCCAGTGGGATGTTGGCAATGAAGACTCAGCAGTCATCGAACCGTTGAAAACATCCTGTGTGATGTTACGCCATGTAAGATCATCTCCCCAGCGACGGTCGAAGATAGGGAAGAAATCGGTGCGATAGAAGTCGTTAATCGACATCTCAAGCTCCTGCTGTGTAGAGTACCAAGTCTCACTTGATCCCTCTGAAAGAGGAGTCAGATTCAAGTCGACGCAAGCAGATAGTGCAAACACCGAAGCAATACATGCAATTAATATCTTTTTCATATCGTTATACGCTTTTAGAATTTAACATTTACACCAAAGATGTATGATGTAGAGATAAAGTGTGAACGGTAACCCAACTCAGGATCATATCCCTTAGGGAAGTTGCTGATTGCTGGAAGGTCGTTAACACTTACGTAAACGCGGAGATTCTTCATCGCGATGTACCTTACGATATTCTTTGGCAATGTATAGCCTAAAGTGATGTTCTTCACACGGAAGTAACCTCCGTTAAAGAGCCAGTAGTCAGAACCAGCGTAGCTTGAAGAGTTTGTATCACTCAAACGTGGATACTTCATTGACGCATTTTGCTCAGGAGTATTGTGCTGGCTCCAGTAGTTACCTAAAAGCAACTCAGGAACTGCTCCCCACTTGTTCTTCAATGGGCTGATCCAACCTGTATTGAACATAACAGTCTGGTGACCAACACCCTGGAATGAGAGGTTGAAATCAAAGTTCTTGTAACCCATAGCGATGTTACCACCATAGAGATACTCAGGCAAAGAGTTACCCATCTTGACCTTGTCGTCTGCGTTGATAACGCCGTCCTTCACTACGTCAACGTAGCGAACATCACCGGCCTTATCGTTGCCTGACATTACTGCAACCTTATTGCCATTCTCGTCAAGGAGATCTGCGTCCGTGAGGAACAAGCCGTTTGACTTGTAAACATACCACTCGTTGTAGTAAGAACCCTCCTCGATGATATTGTTACCTGAGATAGTACGCTTATCACCCATGTAACCCATCCTTGAACGATAATCGGATACGTTAGCAGATATTGTGTACCAGAAGTCTTCACCTACCTGGTCAGACCACTTAAGCTCGAGGTCCCAACCCTGAGTGTACATATCACCGGCGTTCTGCGATGGAGCAGAGAAACCAGAGTATGAAGGGAATCCGAGGGTAAGCAACATATCCTCAGTCTTCTTGTAGTAGTAGTCGGCTGTCAAGCTCAAACGAGATTTGAAGAACGCTGCGTCGATACCTACACCGTAAGTAGTAGTAGTTTCCCAAGTGATGTCCTCGAATGCATAGTAAACCTGAGCAGCATTCTGGACTGCAGTAACCTCACCCTTAGACTTGTCATACATATAACTTGTTCCGAAATTCATAGAAGCCATGTATGGGAACTCAGAACCGATACGCTCGTTACCCAACTGACCGATAGAACCACGCAGCTTAAGGTAATTTACTGGCTTCACATTATCCTTGAACCAAGGCTCCTGTGAAATCACCCAACCAGCAGATACTGACGGGAATGTACCCCAACGGTTGTTCTGATGGAAACGTGAAGAACCGTCAGCACGGACATTAGCCTGAATCATGTACTTATTCTTATAAGAGTACATCAAACGGCCGAATACTGACTGATATGCATTGTGACCAGCTGAACCGGAATTGTACTGATAATCCTCAGGACCGATGTTCAGATATGGATATGTATCCAAGAGGTAGTTTGAACGAGAAGCTCCCAAGTTCTCCCATTTAGCCTGGTAACCCTCATAACCGGCCATGGCGCTGAATGAATGGTCACCCCAGATGTTCTGGTAGTTAGCATAGAACTGATATGTAAAGTTGCTAGATACATTACGAGTCTCTGAAAGGTTTGTAGTCTTCATTGTCTCGAACAAAGCCGACTTACCATTCTCATAATATACATTGACAGCCTTAGATAAATTCTTGTTCATGTAGAAAGTGTAGCGAGGCGCAAAGATACCTGTGATAGTCAAACCCTTGACTGGCTTGATGTCAAGCTGAGCCTTACCACCGAACTTGTAGTAGTTAGATTTACTTGTACCACCCTCACGCAATGCTGCCAAACCGTTGGCACCATCCTTAACGTCCTGGTAAGAACCGTCAGCCCAGTAAGGACCATAGATAGGAGACATGATGTATGTCCAGTCCATAGCATTACCGAATGATGGAGACTGTGAGTCTGATGCAGAGAAATCTACGTTAACACTTGCGTGCAACCACTTTGTGATATTGAAATCGTTGTTCAAACGACCTGCATAACGCTCGTAAGTGCGGTTGTTGTAGCGGAAGTAGCCATTACCATCCTGATAGTTGAAAGTGAACTTAGTACGAAGATTATCAGTACCACCTGACAATGACACAGTATGCTGCTTGTGAGAAGTCACATTCTTAGTCATCACGTCAACCCAGTCAGTATTTGGGTAATGGATAGGGTCTGTAGCGTTGTTAGCCATGTAACTATTGATATACTCCTGGCTGTAAACTGAATAAGGATCCGCCGCACCGTCATTCCAAGTGATCTCGTTCTTTACATTGAACCAATCTACAGCGTCACCGTTCTTTGGACGAGCTGTTGGTGTGTCAATCGAGTACTCGAATGTATAATCAAGGTTGAAATCCTTGTTCTTGGCACGCTTGGTTGTGATGAGGATAACACCGGCTGCAGCACGTGAACCATAGATAGCAGCAGATGCAGCATCCTTCAACACTGTCATAGTCTCAACGTCAGATGCCAACACATCATTCAACGAAGATGGAACACCGTCAACGATTACCAATGGATCATTATCCGACATTGTGGTCACTCCACGAACGCGGATTGTACCAGAGTCACCAGGGGCACCTGATGAGCGTGTAACCTGAACACCGGCAATCTGACCCTGCATTGCAGTTGAGAGCTGCTGAGTTGAGCGATTCGTAAGTGATTCGCCCTG
>JAEIGA010009273.1_pt1 | contig 14889 bp, 21 predicted proteins | sample 9270691 | NCBI WGS metagenome assembly JAEIGA01 (sample SAMN17057246, study PRJNA624740) | gut metagenome | biome: biome; isolation source: fecal sample | host: Bos grunniens | place: China: Xizang | collected 2019
GCTCCATCCTGCCCGGGATCGCCCTGAGGACCCTGAGCTCCGTCCATGACATCCATGATCGTGGTCTGGACGGTACCATTATCCAGGTACCACTTATATGTTACCCTGTGACCGCCTGTGATATCCGTGATCGAGTCTATTGTGCAGTTTTTTCCGGCAGATATGCCGCCGCCTGCTATAGATTCATCTGTATAGGCCTGGGCAATAGCCATGACCTCCTCTGGTTTTAATGCCATGATCCTACCTCCTTATACCCAGTCTTTAATATCTTCGTCGTAAAAAAAGAGCTGTCTGGTGTCGATCTCAAGAAAGCTCGAGCCGTTCGCAATCTCGACTCCTTTATAGGTGTCGGTGGGCTTGGTGTCAGTAGACTTGCCTTTGAATGACCATTCTCCTTTTATTCCGGTTCCTGACGTTCTCTCCGCTGTGATCATGCTTTTCCCTCCTTATAGATTTCATTTACTCTTTTCTGTACAGCTGCATAGTCGAATCCAGCGGCTGTCAGTCGCTCTTTTCTCGTCGGAACGGTTTTGTCCGTTCCCCACATATCATCAATGACCTCTCTTGCAAGCTCCTCGATGGTCTTATCCGGTTTTGAGTCGTATAAGAGCTCGATTATACCGTCAAAGTCAACGTTTAGGTCAACTCTTGTCTGAATGCCTGCGACATTTCCTTTTGAGGAATACTGCCAGGCAACGGCTGTAAGATTCGAGGGCCGCAGGGATGAGGTCTTTTTGTATTCTCCGGTATCGTTTCTTGGGTACCTGGCGATCCAGAAATCAAAATCATTTTTAAGGTCGTCATGGATCAGCCTGTTATACCAGTCCCAGTTGCAGTAAATGCCGACATAATAGCCTGCATCACTGAATATTTTGTCATAAATATAGGCAAGGTCTCTGATGTATGCCTTGCCCTTTTCTGCCACGGTCTTATCCTCAAGATCGAGCCAGATACCATATTCGAGCCTGCGGCCATTAAGGTGCTTAAGCAGGCTCTTTGCATCAGCAACAGGGTCAGCCATGGAGGCTCTTGCGATATAGATGTAGACACCTCTTGCCAGGCCGTTTCTGCCTGCTCCTGCGTAGTTTATCTCGAAAGTCTCATCCATCCTGTGGCTCTGGGCCTCATACTGGCATTTCATTATCGCAAACCTCTTGCCGGTGCCTGCGACGTGCTCCCAGTCAATGCGGCCGTTGTGATGGCTTACGTCAATGCCGAATTTCTCACTCATTTTTATTCTCCTTTACGGCTGCAGCGTCCACCCATGCCTCACAAAAAGCATAGATCGCAGCTGAGAGGATCGTGCAGATGATACCCACAGCTGCCACGATCTCATTGTCGGACTTAAGGCCTGCGACTGATGAGGATATGCTGGCAAGGAATGCTGCGACGCAGATCCAGAATTTTCTGCTCTTTAATTTACTCATAGGCTTTCCTCCTGTACTTTGCGAGATACCCGTGGAGGTTCTCTTTTGCTTTTTCAAGCTCCTTTGTAGGATTTTTGTGCTCTGTAAGGCAATACTGGATCTCAAATTCTATGAGGGCCAGTGTGGAATTGATAAGGACCTCGTTTGTGTCGTCCTGGTCCTTGAATCTGTCGTTACCCATAAGGAGCGATCTTTTGATCTCTTTAACGTCGAGCTCGAGATTCTCAACTCTTGCCTCGAGAGTATCGTGAGGCTTGCGGAGTAACTTCCAGAATCCGAAAACCATGACGCAGATGTTAAAAAGCGCCAGGACGGACTGCATCAGTATCAGTGACTGCTGGATATTCTGCATGGGATATCCCTCCTTTAATATGATGCTGTCAGAGCATCTGTGATTGCATCCTCTATATACGCAACTATGCCTCCGGCATTCTCAACGGCTCCGGTGCTGTCATAGTCGGCCTTGGTCATGTCTCCGACTCCGACTCCTCTTGGGATAAATAAGTGAAATACAGGATCCGTATTTGTCCCTGTGTTGGTGACGTAAGGATCTGCATCATCCGGGAGCATTGTAACGTCTGCGATCTGGACGGTTATTGAGGCATCCACACCGCTGTCGACATACTGGCCTGTGTTCGTGTCCCAGACATACCAGTTGCCATTTGCTCCGATATATGGAGGATTCGTGGACAGAGCCTCCATCTCGTCGATAAGGCTCTCTGCATCCTCCACGAGCTGCTCAAGAGTCGGGATCTTTTCAGTGACATCATTTCCGATCTCTATGACTCTGTCGTCGATCTCATCTATGGCCTTGCTCATGGCATTGAGGTTGTCCTCGTTAATGGCCGGAGACGTATTGTTATGCCAGAATATCCTGTCAAATAATTTGATTAAAGACATATATCCTCCTAGAAAATATCAAGAGTGCCGTTGATAAAGGTGTCCTGCAGGTTCTGAATGCCGTTTAGGTTCCGCTGCAGGATGTATGATGTATAGGAATCCTCTCCCATAGGGATCTCGATCGCATCTCCCGTCTCAAGATAAGGGAGCCCTGCACACCACATCTCAAAGGGAAACCACCTTATATCCTGCATTTTTGCGACCATTGCATCAGCATAGGCTCCGATATCATTGGCAGTCCAGACGAGATTTTTAAAGAGCCAGTTATCCGAGCAGTAATAATCCTGTGTGCCGTCCGGATTGACTGTACGCTGCAGTGTGAACTCCTTCTCCTTGTTATCGCCGTCAAGGCCTTTGTATGTGATGATGAGGTATCTGAATTTCTGGACGTTGTCCTCATCGGCCCAGAGCTTTGAGTATGTACTCCTTGCAGCACTGAATGAGGGTCCTCCGGGATAAAGGTCGGTCGCAGGATAAAGGGTGTCCTGCGGCAGGAGCTGCGATCTGTTGAGCTCGATCCCTGCAAACAGATCCGTTACCCTGTCGAGCCGTCCATACTGGCACACTGTCTCATATACTGCGCTGGTCAGATCCCTGAGTGTAAAGTCGGGCATTTCGCTGATCTTAAAAGTGATAAGGTCCGCAGGTGGAAGGCTGGTATATTTATAAATCCACATGCAGATTGATTCATCCTGCGTGATGGGAGTGTTATCTGAATACATACATACGGGAAAATCAGACTCAGCAAGTACTGTCTGCTGTGCGTCTGTGTAATATTTATAAACATCTTCCCATGTGTAGACATTCATCATTCTGCCATACAAGTACAAGGTCCTCATCCAGGAAGCCAAGGTGATCGCTTTTGGAACGACCAGTCTTACATTATCAGGACACTTTTGATAAGCAATCTCTGATAATGGACCTGCTACAGTGTGAGTAAGGTTGTGCGCCACCTCGTACTCCCACTGAATTGTTGAGTAATATTTGAAATTAGATGAAGTTTGTACTTCCACACCCATGACCTTCTGGAATCCATCATGTGTGCAGATATAATCCAGCGCATCATCCCATGTCTTATCAAGATTCGCGTTGTTGATTATAGTTTTAAAGTACATAGCCACATTCTGCTCTAATCCAAGTAAGCTTCCCTGCACAGCGTCAACATATGACGGCTGGCTGAGAACATTGAAAAAGGAGAACTGGTATATATCACTTATTGCTCCTATAGGAAATATTGTGCTTGTATCGGTAACACCTATCTCGTATGGATTCACGGGACTATCTATACCGAATAGGCTTGTGAGCCTGAACGAACCGAAAGTAGGCATATATTGGCTGATTATTCCATAAGGCTCAATCGAACTATCAACCCCAATTTTTGCCTCATCAACTTTGTACGAACCAAGTAAAGCCTTTTTGATTTCAAAAATGGAAAGCGTATAATCTCCAAGGAACATTTCCTTAAGATTATCGTTTGCTTTCTGGTCCAGATAGTCACTTTTTAGCTTGTTGTACGCTGTGACCTTGCGGATTCCTGTGGATGCCTGCCTGGGACATGCGTCCACATCAAACCATCCTATAGGGATCTCATACCAGGAGAGCTCATTGTTTACTGTCTGATATTGTACGTCTATGAGGACCTGTATTCTGCGGCCTAAAATGCTCGGATGGTCAAAATACTGAAATTCTATGCTCGCACCCTCACACAGACCAAACACAAGATCCTTGCCGGAGCTCATGCGCTCGTCGAAAATTACGCTCTCAGATACAAGAGAATTGTTATCGATCACAAAATCAAGAGTGATCCCATCATCCTGCATGACATTGATCTTATAATTTTTTAGCCGTCTCCCATCCCGGAGAGCATCCTTTACCAGTACAGGTACGTCAATCATGATTATCTCTCCTTGATCTCGATCGTAAGGACGTCAATAAAGTCTCCGTTTCCGGTTAGGATATGCTCTTTTGGCCTTATGGAATAATAGCAGTTAAAAGCCTCAAATTTATCCTTGTTAGGGATGTACAGGCCTATCGTGACAACTTTGTTGTCGGTGGCTGCATTCCAGTTTGTCAGGAAATCGGATAAGGTGATCCCGTCTCTTTTATCTGAGCAGCCGATTTCAAAGGATCCCATCACTTTGTCAGTGACGACGATCCTGTGCTCGACCATATTGCCATCATTCCAGGACTCGTATGTGTCCTCACTATATACGTCATAGCTGCCTGATACGATATACGGAGTCAGGTCCATGTTATTAACAACGACATGAGTTTTCATGTGATCTCCTTAAATGCCGGATAATACAGCGTCGTCACCGACGAGCTGGGTGTTTCTCATTGCCTCTCGCTGGATCAGTCTGAAAAGCCTTGCAGCATCTCCCTCCAGAGTGATGTTGTTGCCTCTTGCTATGATCGGCAGATACTGGGCAAGGAGCGCCAATATCGCTCCTGTGGATCCGTCAGACATATCATAAGAGCCATAATCCATGACACCTCGTACCGTGGTGCTGATTCCCTTTTGAGTCACCTCTGCGGTCATGCCCTGGACAGCCTTATCAAGGGCTCCCATTCCGTCGTTGATACCCTGAGCGATTCCAACAGGGATCCATCTGCCGACCTCATCAGCAAAGAGCTTTGAGGGTGAGCCGATCTTGAAAAAGTCCTTTACTCCGTCAACGAGACCGGAGAGCTTTTCCTTAAACCAGTTTGTGAGAGAACTCCAGGCACTTGATATGCCCTCCTTGATGCCCTCGACGATATTCTTGCCGATATCAACGAATTTTTTTACAAACTCCAGGAGCTTTGCCTTAAAATCTTCCATGAGCTTTTTGCCTGCCTGGATAACTAAAGGAGCATACTGTGATATGCCCTCTTTTAGCTTATTGATAAGGGCCTTTGCTGCCTCAAGGAGCTTTGCTCCCTCTCTTATGAGGGCACTGACCAGCTTTACGATTATCTCAGGAACTTTCTGTATAAGGACAGGCAGCGCCTGGATGAGACCTGCGGCCAGTCCTATCATGAGCTGGAGCGCAGCATCTATCAAAAGGTCGATATTATCTACCAGATACTCTACGATCGTGAGGGTCACGTCGACAATTGTCGGGATGAGCTCAGGCAGGGCCTGTGCTATACCCATGGCCAGTGATAATATGACCTCGGCTCCGACCTGGATCAGCTGCGGGAGCATCTCAATGAGCATTGTGCCCAGTTGAACGATGAGCTCTGTTATCTGTGGCATTAAAAGCGGAATCGAGTCCAGGATGCCCTGCGCCAGTGTCTCAACGACCTGGGCTCCTGATGTAAGGAGCATAGGCAGGGCTGACTGTAAAAGCGCCGGGAGCTCTGATGCAATTACAGGAGCAAGCTCTGCAATCATGGTGGAGACACCTGTGAGGGCCTGCTCTATGACAGGGAGCATATTGCCGATAAAGGTCTGAGCATTTTCGACGAGGGTGCCGATCAGAGCTGAGAGATCTGCATCCTTGTCACCCATTCCGGTCAGGACGTTAGTCCAGGATGCCTGCAATTGTGCAAGGGATCCCTGGATAGTTGTTGCAGCCTCTCTTGCCGTGGTTCCTGTGATTCCCATGTTTTCCTGGATGATATGGATCGCATCCACAACGTCGGCAAAGTTATCAACAGACAAGGACCCCTCGATAAGGCCCTCCATCTGTTCTGCATCTCTCATGAGACGCTCCATTTCTGTCTTGGTGCCGCCATAGCCGAGCTTGAGGTTATCGAGCATGGTAAAATTGCCCTTACTAAAGCCTGCGTATGCATTCTGTACAGCCTCCATGGATGTGCCCATCTTATTGGCATTGTCAGCCATGTCGCCCACTGCCATGTCAGCATAATTGGCACTCTGCCAGGCATACTCGCCCAGGCTGTTATTTAAAGCTGCGGCGAATCCGTTTACCGTGTTCATGTACTCGTTGGCGCTCATGCCGGCTGTCTGATAGGCATTGGCAGCATTATCAAGGACAGTCTGCTGTCTGTTCTGGTACTGTTCCCAGGCTGCTCCTGCCTCCTCAGCTCCGATACCTGTTGCCTCGACAAATTCGTCTATGGAGTCATAGCTTGATCCGAACAGAGTCTCGACACCACCGACCAGCTGCTCATATTCTGCAAACTGCGCAGCTGAGTCACTTACGACCTTTCCCACAGCAGCGCTGCCTGTTGCAACAGCTCCGGCCACGACTTTTCCGGCTGTGCCGACAACAGATGCGAATCCGGAGGCAAACTTTGAGCCAATAGATCTGCCGCTTTCTTCTCCGGCATTGCCTGAGTCAAGTTCCTTTTGGATCTTGCCCTGGACACCCTTGAAAGTCGGTTCAATTTGCACGTAAGCGGTTGCTATTTCTGACATTTACTCCACTGCTCCTCTTTTCTGCGCCTCCATGCCTCATAATCATCCGGAGTGCTGAATGACATGAGCTCATCCTTTGGCTTTTGAGGCTCAGATAAAACTTTAAATATTTTCTTAGGTTTTGCGCCCTTGTGTTTGCTCCTGGAGTACAGGAACATGTTGAAATCGTCAATCAGGAGCGCAAGTAATAACTGATCAAGTGTCGCATTGACACCTGCTAATTTCTTTTTTATGCGACTATCATCCGGCAGTCCCATGGCAAGAGTCGCCGCCAGGGATGGCCGCAGGTTCTGATAGTCCAGTACGTGGTAATACTGAGCAAAGTCACAGATTAAAAGATCCTCGCTATCTGCTATCAGATGAGCGAGGAACATCAGTTTTTTAGCTTGACGCTCTCAAATATATCTGTGATCTCCTCGATCAGGGACTTGGTATCTGCTACACCGTTATGCCTGTAAGCGACCTCGTTCTGGAAAGCATAAAAGCCCTCTCCTGAGCCGAACATGAGCTCCAAAAGGTCAAAAAGCGTCTTGCTCTTGTCCATGATCGGCAGATCATCTTTCTGGAGCCTGGTGAGCAGGTACAGGACCCTGGTGTCGTCCTTCACTGCAGCATTTACTTTAAATTTCAGTCCTGATCTGGTCTCTCCCTCTACGAGATTTCCCATCTCAGGACTGATATTGTTTTGAGTTTTTTCCGCCGTTTTATTTGATTTTTCCGCCATTTTTATCTCCTTATTATGCGCTAGGGACATCTCCCGCACCCTCAAGATACTCGTCATGAGTCTTGCCCTCGCCGTCAGGATATGCACTTATTGTGATTCCGTAGGCGATAGGATCTGATGCGTTATAGGTGATCTCCTCTCTTGCTGTCACTGCTCCGTCAGCAATGACGATTCTCTTTGCCCGGTTATTTCGAAGCGCCAGGTCAAAAATGAATGCTCTCTCCTGAGGATCTTTTGATGTGACTTTTACGTGGATAGTTCCATCTGCAGCCTCTGTGACGTTATCGTCGCCGTAAACTGCTTTAAGTACGTCCACACTCTCTGATTCGATAAGAGCCAGACTGAAAGTGTCTGTAAACTCCTCGATAGAGTTGTAGACGATAAGGCCTCCCCACTCCTTGATACTGGAGATAGACATGTCGTTAGCATTGGCCAGACCGTCCTCTGATACATATCCGAGATTGATCCAGTCATCCGACAATGGAGTTGTGGCATCTGTCGGGAGCTCTGTTCCCAGCGGCGCTGTAAAGACAGCACCTGCCACGTTGGGCTTGCCTGTACTTACATAATTGGCATTATTTCCCTTTTTCATGGGCAACCTCCATAAATTAGTAGTGTGTAACAACAAAAACGGACTGATATCTTGGGAGCTTTTTCTCTGTGTCCTTAAAGTCCGCAGTAGAATTGAGCTCCACCTTTGAGATCTCAGGCCGCTCTATAGCTTTGTCCAAAAGAATCTTGTTTGCATCTCTTATCATCACGGCTGCACGATAGTCCGTCTCGCCGTAGGCCTTGAGAGCAAACACCGACTCCCATATAAAATCAGATCTGCTCCCTCCTGTCTTTTCCAGCTCGAAATACTCAGCCGGATGGTCCTTAGGAACATTTAAAAAGACAGGAGCTGACAGATTCTCATCCAAGAAATTCCTTAAAAGCTCCTCGATCATGATCCACCTCTTACTTGGTAAGTCTTAGCCCTGCGCTGCTTATTGCTTTTAACAGCAGATTGTCATTGAAATTCTCTTTTGCAGCATCTTTTGATGCCGGATATACGTTTGCATAAGCAATGTACCGGATAGTGCCTGACGAGACAGCCGTCTCGATTCCTGAGGCACTGCCAACCCCCTCAGCAGCCCTCGAACAGGCCGCCTGTATCTCCGGAGATTTCATGACTTCATTTATTCCTTGCAGGTTTAACTTAACGACTACTTTACTCACTGATCTGTGCCCTCATTTTCATGTGCCACGGGATCTGCACAGGGATATTTTCCTCTATCCCCGTGATAGGATATCCAAAGGTCTTTACTGTGACCGTGCGTCCATAGGCATCCGTCCAGGAGACTTTTTTATCCTGCCAGTTATGGGTATCTCCCTTAGGGATCGCAAGCATGTAGGATATTGTCTTTCCGAATAGATTCGTACTTGTGACGATATCGTCTGCCGACGGCTCTCCTATCAATACGTTATCCACATAAACAGGATCCTCCCGGATGATCGGATCATTAAAATTGTCATATCCGATCACGGTCTCCTCATAGAGCGTCACAGTGATTCCTTTGATCCTTGCCATGTCCACATTACTCCTATCTGCTGGCTATACAGCCCGAGCTTTTTAAGGTCATTCCTGAGGATTGCATTTGCAATGCCGCCTCCTGCCACAACATAGGTCCCGCTCCAGGAATATCCAAGGCCTGACTGCGATTCCTGTGCCATGGCCTCTCCCTCTGTGTTCTGCCTCAGGACCCTGACTGTCACGTCCACGGTGACGATCTTGACCACTGATGCGTAGGCCGAGTCATCTTCTACCATCTGGTCGAGATCTTTTCCGCACTGCTTAGCAAGGACCCTGAGCTCATCTGACACAAGAGGCAGGATGTTCTCTGCTCTTGCCTGCTCTGAGGCTGTCAGCGGTCTCCACAGGTTCTGTATATCTTCGATTGTGGCGAATGCGCTATTACTCATTTCTTTGTCCTCTTAGATGTTGTCTTAGATGTTGATTTTTTAGGGCTTTTCTTTGCCGGTTGTTTCTTTTTTGGGAGCTCCTCTTTCTCCTTTGCCGGCTCCGGTTCCTTTACGGGTTCCGGAGCTGGCTCATTGGGAGGAGTCACGGCTCCATCTATGCGCACATAGTTTGGAGCCGAGATTTCTGAATTAACATAGATATCTGCACCAGTTTTGATGTTCTTATAGTGCATTTATACCTCCGATCAGCCGGATGCGTTTGCAACGATCCTAGAGAATGCCTCAGGTAAGAGGATAGCCCAGCCGATGTATGCCTCGCCTCGGATGTATACCTGGTTGTGACCCTGGAGATCTCCGAGAGTTGCATCATTGTCGGGATTACCGTACTCAATTACCTTGATAGGGATCTGCTTTGCAATTCCCCAGCGGAAATAGTTCTGGAAGTCTCCGACGATAGCTCTGTCGGATCCTGAGTTAAAGCTCACTGTGCTGTTGGAGTCAACAGGCAGTCCGTTGATAGTTCCGGGAGCTGCTCCCCAGCCAAGCTCAGGGAACAGTGCCTCGTAAGATGTTGAGCCTCTCTTAAGGCCTGCAAGAGCTGACTTGAATGCAGGAGCCATTGCCATACCTGATACGTCGTACTCGTTGCCCTGTACAAGAGCGATAGCAGCCTCAACGTTATCGTTTGGCGCCAGTGAGTCGAATGTAACAGTCTGAGTTACGAGGTCGTCAAAATTTTTGTTTGTAAGAGCTGACGCAGACACCTTGGTTCTTGGGTTTACACCATGGAATGCCATGATGTCGAGACCTCTTGCAACCTTTTTAGAGAATCCGTCAGCAAAAGCTGAGAGATACTGGAGCTGGATCTCGTCTGATGCGTACATGAACTCATCAGATACTCTGAGACCATACTCAACCTTAACAGGCTGCATTGTGATGGTTCCGATTGTAGCGCCGCCGTTTGACTTAGCGCCGTTCTCAGCAACGAGGTCAACCTCATTGTCGAGTGCGAATGTGAAAAGACTTGTCCCGTTGAATGGGATAGGTGTTGCTCCTGAGAGCTTTGCGAGTGAGCTTGAGCCCTTTACCAGGCTGATGAGCTCATTGGTGAGCTGAGGCGGAAAAAGTGCGCCCTTGGATAAAATATCGCCCATAATAGTCTCCTTTACTATTTGTCGAGCGTGTCACTCAGCTGTGACAATAGGTCCATGATGCCGGTGTCCACGCTCCCGTTATTGGTTCCGGTCCTGACCTCAGTGGTACGTAAGGGAGCAGCTCCCTGTGGCTTAAGGAGTGACGCAAGAGTCTCTGCGTCCTTTTCAAGATCTGCCTTGTTATCTCCGACGAGTCTCGTCGCAAGCTCCAGAGGGAGCTTATGCTCATAGGCGATCTGATTCTTAAGGAGAGAGTTTTCTGCCGTCTGTGCTCTCTTGGTCAGGTCTGACACAGTCTGATCATGCTCTTTTTGCTTGTCCTGGATGGCCTTAAGGTCCTCAGCTGCCTTGGTCAGCTTTTCCTCATACTCTTTTCTGAGCTTTTCCTGCTGATTTGGTGAGAGGTAATCCTTGTACTTGTCTGCCAGCTCTCTGTCTTTACGTGAGAGCCTCTCCTGGATAGCCTTGTCAAATTCTTCCTGTGTCGTTATAGGTGTAAAATCTGCCATTTTGTAATTCCTCCTCTTTTACCGTTGAGTAACGTCATTTTTTGTATTAAAAAAGCACCTCGTAAGAGATGCTCCTTAATAGCTGATAGCTTGTTTTTTCTTTTTTTCCTTGGTGGTAGCACATAACCAGTACGCAAGGATCATACTGTCCATGACTGCAATGTCGTTGGTTTCTATGAGGGACTTATATCCGAATCCGCCCTGTGAGCCTATGAGTCTCTTGCCGCAGTTTGTTACGACTGACCTCAGGCTCTCGTCTCCTGCGTGACAGATCTCCTTGGAATAAAGTGCCTGCTCAAACATGGCATTTGCCTGGATGATCTCTGCCACCTTTGGCAGGACCACCGTTGTCTTTATCCTGTATTCCTTGATCTGTTCCGCCAGGATGCTCTGACCTGATGCTCCGTCGATTGCCACCTTGTCGAGCTTTGGGTTATGGAGATATTCAAATATCCATCCGTTTCCGGCTCTTACTGATGTACAGTCAATGGTCTCGACGAATATCCTGTTGTCAGTAGTCCTGGCTGCGATAGAGACTGCGACGTTGAGTCCGTCCTTGCCGTATTTTATGCCTATGAATCTCTGATCCTTGAGCTGAGGCTTATCTGTTCTCAGCTCATCCCATTCGTTGGGAGTAATCTCTGATTTCTGGTTATAGCTTACCCAGAATCCAAGCCTCTGGATGATAAAATCCAGAGTATCTCCGGACAATTCGTTGCGGATCTTCCTCTCATTGAGGTTGTGTCCGTATGACGGGTTATAGATCTTCCAGACTTCCGGATCCGTGACCTCGTTATCGTCCGGCATTTCTTTGATTGACCATTCTGCCCAGCCTGTCTCGTAGGCCTTGCCCTCGAGGACCTTGCCTCTTATCCTTGGAAATACGTCTCCGTTGGATGAGACTGTCGGAGGAGTCCCTACCATGATGATCTGAGGATTTTTGGAGGCTGATACCGTATACTGGAGCGCTGACTCCTGTTTCTGTGTATACTCCTGCGCCTCGTCAATGACGAGCAGGTCGAATCCTTCTCCAAGTCCTCCGGACTCCGTCCTTGTCCTGAAATCAATGATCCCGCCACCGACTACCTCGATATGCTCAAGTCCGAACTGCTTTGACGCAAAAAAGGACTTGTCCGGCATCTCCTGCTTTTTGCGGTTATGTTCGACATAACCTGCCTTTTTAAGGAGAGTCAGGAGCCTGTTAAAAGCATCATGAGAAGTCGTTGACCTGTGGGCTGTGTGGCAGATCTTTTCTCCCAGATTGATGAGTCCGTCCAGCTCTCTTGCTGCCAGGATCTCGCCTTTACCGTTTCGTCTGGAGACACAGATACAATAATTCATGTGTTTCCACAGGCCGCTTGAGTTTACTGCCTCGATGGCTTTTATCTGCCTCTGCTGCCAGGTGTAAAGAGTCTGTCCTGTCTGCCGGTAGAGCTTGATGGCATTGTTTCCTCTGGTCTTTTTTGGATCGTAAACGACGTTGGTAAAAGAGGGATTCTGATTATCAATCCTCATCCCTTACCTCCTTATCTGTCGTCTCCTCTCCTGTATTCTCTGTATATCTGCAGCTACCTGCGCCGGAGATTTATTCCTTGTGCTGGCTGCTGCCGTGCGCCTTGAATATCCTGTCTGTGATTCGTACTCAGATATGATCTCGTCCCGGGCAAGCTGCCTGATCTGGTTTATGCGCTCCTGCGGAGTCATTGTCGGAACTGATCCGGCATCTTTTCTCCGTTGGAGCTCCTCAGCCGTTGACTGCCAGGTCCTTTTGCTCCATACGTCCTGAGATTTTTTCCCGGACTGGAATGTGACCGTGCATCTGCAATTTTCATGGCGCTGATAGATATCATCAGGAGCCTCGTCATAGTTAAAGGTCCCGACCTTTGCATCACACCAGGCACAACATCCATGAGCTGCCACCCTGGTGATGGTGGTTTTCATACCGGCGCTGTTGCGAAATCTTGCATTTTCCTGCACATAATCGTCGTAGAATGCCTCAGCATTATTGACGATAGGCTCTCCGAGCCATTTGACAGCATCCTCAAGGCTTATGCCCTCCTCAGTCATCTTGTCGATAAGATCCGAGATCCGCAGCTCCGGAAATTTAGCTGTCACGGACTTAAGTCCGATCCCTGCCTTTTGGTCCGTTATCTCCTGGATATCTCTTGCGATTTCATTGACCAGCTGATGAGTTTTCTGCAGCTCCGGGACCACAGTTCTCTGTGCTATGTTATAGTACAGGGTCCCGTTTGGCAGGTTCTCAGCCGTGAGCGTATTTGTGAGGGCCTTTGACAGGCTCTCTCCCAGTGCCTGGGAATACTCATGCGCATCTGATAATGTCGCTGTTCCGTCTCTTATTCTTTTGCTGATCCTTATTGCCCTTAAGTCTCTCATGACACCGTTTTGAAACCGTGTCTCGATTGCCTCCTTAAGAGCCGGCACCACATCTGCTGCCATATCACACCGCCCTCCTGCCGCCAATATATAAGGGCATGGAAAAAGAGAGCTGGCGGACAACTCTCTCAGCGTTTGCAACCACTGCCATGCCATGATAAGCCACTAGGGCATTACCACCTTTTAAATTCCTGTGAGCTCGAGGATCTTATCCTCTGTCAGATAGTCCGGATAGGATCCGTTGATCTTCATGATGGCATCTCCTATGCCGCCCAGCATTGAGACATCAGCCTGGAACGGAGGCAGCCACACAGGTGTCGTTATTGTTATCTGTGATCTCGAATATTTAAAATTATCACGCAGGCATGCTGCCAAAAATCCGGCATTCATAATGCCGACGTTGAAGGACTTCTGTGCAGCCTTGGCCGTGAGCCGCAGGTTCTCATGGCTTGCCTTGATGGCATCATAGCTCGACGGATTGGTCTGAGGAAATCCCAGATCATCCAATGTGAGCCCGACCTCTCCGGCAAATAATGAGGCGAACATCTTGAGCTGCTCTGCATGAGGTCCCATGGACTGCTGACTGAACTGTCCGAGCTTTACGTGATCGGTTCCATCCTCATTGAGCGTGAATTTCATCATTGCGCTCATGGCAGCTGACCATTTATCGAGCTGCTCTGCGGAATCATCCACACCTGTGACATATTTCTGAGGGAATGAATAAAACTCTGCAGATATCTCCGACCTTTTAATGGTACGCAGCGCTGATCCCACGATCGACATGCAGGCTCTGGATATGCGACTATGTCCGAATGGTCTTTTGCTGTCCGGTTTAAATATCATAGGCACCAGGAGAGGATATGGAGCTTTATTCGGTCTCTCCTCCACCAGGACTCCCTTTTCATAATATGCCGTGTACTCATACGTGAAATATGCCTCCCTGACGGGCTGCTTATAGATATCCCTCTCAAGGACTGCATATCCCTCATCCAGCATCTGGGTGACGGGATTAAGGATTCCGGTTGCATCCTCAGCTCCTATGACCTGCAGCTGAGGGAATCCATCCTCGCCCTCAGAGATATAAATAAATGAGCAGGATGCGATAAGAGCTCCCTCAATCGCTGATGTGAATAAAATGTCCTTGTTATTCTGCTCATAGATCTGGGAGAGATCGAAAACGTCGTCCTTAAATCCGTAAAAATCGAGCCTGTCAGCAAGGGCATCCACACCTCTGGCACACCATCCCACGACCGAATTGAAATACTTAAGCTCCGGAGGAGATGAGATCCCGAAGTCCTGGACCTGGTTTTTCATCTCATAATATCGGTATCTTTTATCGACCCGGATCCTTTTCATCAGTAATTTAGTTTTTAGGAATGGTATTCCGTAGTAGTTCATGCTTACACCTTTTTCTTTTTGAACGTTTTACGATTTCCAGCGAGATATATGTACA
>JAEIGA010009274.1_pt1 | contig 14889 bp, 12 predicted proteins | sample 9270691 | NCBI WGS metagenome assembly JAEIGA01 (sample SAMN17057246, study PRJNA624740) | gut metagenome | biome: biome; isolation source: fecal sample | host: Bos grunniens | place: China: Xizang | collected 2019
AACCGGTGCAAGCGCCTCTATTTCTTCAAATCCGTTTGCAAGAAATACGTATATCATAAATTATCCTCCATAGGAAATACCAAAAAAACCATTTTCGAAAACCGGTGAACCATCGATACTTTTAACCATACCATACGGCTTGCCGCATGAGTTTGCTTGTTCTCTCAAAACCAACTCATCCACCTCTGCGGCATAAAACACTGCACTCAAGAGAGTTTCTTTTTCTCCACAAAATTCATGTACGATTACTTTTCCGTTTTCTTTTTCGTATAAAGCATAACCCTCATCAACAGATACACATTTCATATTCGCTCCCACAGGCGCATAGAAGCTATTGAATCCGCTTGCACTTAAAATAGCCTGCGGTACATTAATATATTTTTCTCTCAGGGTTTTATATTCCTCATAAGAAAGGTTTCGGCTTGAAAAGCTTCTTGTTTTACTTACAGACTTTTTTATGAGAGTTTCTTTATTAACAAAAGCGACGCTGAAGCCTATACTTTCATAAAGGGAAAATAAACTCTCTTCTGCAGGAACAAGGAAAAGATAGGAAACTGATCGCTTGCGCGCTTTACTTTCTAAAAAAGAGAAAACCTTTTTCATAAGAGATTTGCCTCTGTGTTCCTTCTTTGTACACACAGCATACACATAATACGCTTTATACTCTGCGTTTTGTAAAAATATGTTTGACTCTACAGCATACATAACGCTTACAGGCTCATCGCCATAAAAAGCGCAGAAAACATTTTCGTTTTTTGAAGTTTTATCAAAAAAGTTGTTTATAACTTTCTCGGAATCCCCGAAAACATCTTTCCATAATTTTTTCAACGCAGGAAAATGACTCTCTTCAGGATACCCTATACTATATGACTTTTGCATAATATTTTTTAACAAGAAATTCAGGTTGATATGAAGTTTTTGCTTTACGCAAGCCCTCAACACCTGCATCATCCTCGCGATTTATATATTCGTAATCTTTTTGAAGCATCTGAGCAAAAAGTTTGTTTATAACAGCATACGCTGTTGGAAAATCTTTATCAGCCTTTTCAAAATGAGTACAAAAGGTTTTACCATCAGTCATAGGTTCACCCATACAAAAAGCTACTACCCTACCCTCAATTCTCATAATTGCGCCTCTAAAACCTAATTCATCATAGTTTTTGAATGCACAATCTATAACCTGACGCTCTGCTTCAAGACGTTGGGTACTTTCGTTATCCATAAACCATTTATGGGAAAAAGCTATGCAGTCTTTTATATTATCTGCTCCGATTTTTTCGAAAGTATAGCTATACTTTCTGTTAAAAGAATTAACGTGATTCTTCTTTGAATGGAGCTTTCTACCTGAAAGATCTGCTAATTTTTCTGCAAAATAAACATAATCGAAATAATCTCTTTGCTCTTTTATAACAAGCTTATCTTTAAAGAAGCTTTTCAAAAAAGGAAGCTGTTCTTCTGCAACGCAGAAAAAACTAAGGTCAGCTGAACGCTCCTGGGCATCATCCGAAATTTTCTGAAGCGCCCCATCTATATCTCCATTACCCCAAGGGAAAGCGTACGAGGTTACGCCATTAAAGGTTGAACGTAAAAATAAAAAACCGTTTTTTTCTGCAATTTCGGTATGCTCTGCTGTTGCCCAGGAGCACAGGTTACCAAAAGTAAAATCACACATAACACGGCAACAAGAGGGCACATACTTTTCTAAAAGATTCTTATCTTCAATTTTCAGGTGTCTTAAATCAAGCATAATTATTTCTTTAAGGTTTCAAGCACAAGCGCATACACTTTGTCATTTATTTCTTCAATTGAAAGAGGTTCGTCATCCTGAGCGCAATTTATAACGCTCCAACCGTATTTTTCCGCAGCATAAAGAGCAGCTTCACGGCAAGCATTGAGGAAATCAACATTTGCCTCGTGAACATCTTTTTTAGATTCATCGCCGTTATAGCGCGCAGTCATAAGTCTTTGAGAAACCTCAACAGGCATATCAAGGAAAATAACTTTATCAGGAGCAGGAATTCCGATTTTGTTGTATTCAAAATCAAAAAGCCAATCAAGATAAGGGTCCCACTCTGCTTTAGAAAGCTTTGTCATCTGATAAAGAGCATTAGCAGGAGTATAACGATCTGCAAAAATGAGCTTACCAGATTTATAATCAGAGCCCCATTTTTCAGTAAATGACGCAAAACGATCTGCAGCATAAAGCACAGAAGCAGCATATGCATTTACATCCCCTGCGTTTTTGCCAAAATCACCTGCTAAATATTTACGCACAAGAATACTGGAATCGCTTTCATAGTCAGGTAATTTAATCTGTTTAAAATCAATTCCATCTTCCGCAAGTCTTTTGCAAATAAGCTCTGTCTGGGTAGTTTTACCACTACCGTCAAGACCTTCTAAATCAACAAAGATACCCATACGAAAATTATTATCCTTTCGATATGACATAATTATACTTATACTCTTAAATAATACTATAAAACATCTTCTCTGTCAAACGATCTGGCAAAAATATACATTTTTTTAACATTTTCTTTATAAAATAAATCTTTACTTTTTCCAAAAAGAGTGTAGAATATTTTTAAATAAGTTTTTTGGAGAAATTAAAATGAATGAAATTTTTAATCAGGCGTATTTATGCGCTTCTGAAATAATAAACATAGCTAAACTTACCGAAGGTGATATTTTAGTTGTAGGATGCTCCACAAGTGAAGTGTTAGGTAGTAAAATAGGCACCGATTCAAGCCCTGAAACCGCCAATGCCCTTTTTGATGGCATAAAAAAAGCAGCCGACGAAAAAGGCATCTTTATTGCCGCACAATGTTGCGAACACCTTAACAGAGCAATTATCGTTGAAAAAGATGCGGTTAAAGGTGCCCAAATATGCAATGTAGTACCTCAACCAAAAGCAGGCGGCTCTTTTGCAACTGCAGCATACAAATCTTTTAAGAACCCTGTTGCAGTAGAAGAAATAAAGGCAGATGCAGGTATTGATATAGGCTTCACTATGATTGGCATGCACTTAAAAAAAATTGCTGTCCCTGTAAGGCTTGAGAACAACAAAATTGGCGAAGCAACTGTTTTAGGAGCCAGAGTCAGACCAAAATTCATTGGCGGAGGAAGAGCCATTTACGACGAAAAAATAATGTAAAAAGCCATAAAAATACCGACAGGTTAGCCTGTCGGTATTTTTGTTGTATTAAAGCAAATCTTTAAATAATTTGTAATTTCCTTTGCCGGCTTTAAGCTCCCCTGCCTGAATTTTCTTAATTACTTCAACGATTCTGTCGTTAATAGGAGTTTTAACACCATACTTTTTACCGAATTCGCAAACAACACCATTGATTGCGTCAACTTCGCAAGGCTTACCTTTTTTAATATCCTGAAGCATTGATGGCTCAATAAGTCTGTGCTTTTTCATAGCAACAGGTAAAAGAAGGCAACCAAAAGCGCGCTTGATTGGGTTTGTATAGTAGAAAAGACCAACAATGTTTTTACCCTGAACAGGAGCAAATTCAACGCCTGCTGCGTGGCCAACATCGATGCATTCTTTCATACAACGTATAGCGATCTGCTTGCCCGCTTTATCTTCAGAAACATCGCCGAAAACGCCGCCAGCAACTGTTCCGAGACCTGAGAAAGTTGCATTGATAAGAAGTTTCGACCAACGAGCGCCCATAAGGTTTGGCTCCTCGTGAACAGGGCACATAAGTTCAAGCAAATCTTTAACCATTTTAAACTGATCATCCGTAATACCATCCATTTTACCCATATGGAAAGAAAGACTGTCGGTCTCACTTGTAAGTTCGCATACGCCCGGCTCAACAAGAGCTGCACCCCATTCGACTGCGCAACCCATTGTATGATTAGCACCAACGATTTCTGCAATACCAGGTTCAGGAATACCGTTCTGTAGAGTTACGATAACGCCTTCCTCTGCAAGGAAATCCTTAAGCATTGTAACAACATCTTTATTAAAAAGCTGTTTTGTAAGGAGAACAATAACGTCGTACTTACCTTCCATCTGGTCAGGAGTTATAGCTGTAACAGGAACTGTCATGTCAACTGTACCGATAATATGCGCACCCTTTTCGTTGAGAAGGTCAACGTGAGCCTTATTTCTGTTAATAAGGTCTACTTCACCACCGTTTTTCATTATAAACGCGCCAAGCACAGTACCTAGAGATCCTGCGCCATAAATTGCATATCTTCCCATATTTCCACCTCATTAAAGATTGATAAATTTATAACAGGTATTATATCATATATGTTTCGCAAGGTCAAATAATAATTATTTAAAAACTTGTTTATTGAAAAAATCAACTACGCATGGTATTATGGGAATATCATTATAGTTAACCTTGTATGCAAGGAAGTGGAATTTCATGAAACCCCAAAAAAGAGAAAAAGTTTTAGGCGCCAGATTATGCACGTTATTATGGAGTCTTGGCTTAATGAGCCAAATCGGTTGGAATATTGAAGGACAATGGTTTAACACGTTTGTTTATGCCAAAATAGCCAAAGACCCATCCATTATTACTGCTATGCTTATTTGCAGTGCTGCTGCAACTACATTTTCAACCTTCTTTTTCGGAACAGTAACAGACAGAACCGGCAAACGTAGAACGCTAATAAGTACAGGATACATAATATGGGGTATTCTTACAATTTGTTTTGCTTTTACCGAATTTGCGGGAAAAAATTTCTACCTGATTGCCTGTGCAGGAGTTGTGCTAGGCGATATGCTTATAAGTTTTTTTGCCTCTATGAGCACCGATGCAGGAGTTAACACCTGGATTACTGATATTATGACAGACAAGAATCGAGGCCAAATCGGTGGTATAGTTGCCGCTGTATGTGTTTTAGGCACAATTTTGGGTAATATTCTCGGAAGTACTCTTGTTGGTGAAAACAACAATTATATGCGTCTGTTTTTTGTAACGGGTTTATTACTTATCTTCTTCGGTATAGCGTCTATGTTCCTTTTAAGCAAAAAAGACGATGTTGCTCCTTCTATAAGAGGAACTTTCACCCAGCAATTTTTAAACGGTTTTAATTTTGAAAAAATCTTTTCAGTTAAAGAATTGCTTCTTGTAAACATAGCTGTTACCCTATATTTTACTGGATTTAATTCCTATTTTCCACATTTGGGAAACTATCTTATTGATCACATTGGCTATACTCCCGATATGATAGGCTTAATAGAAGGAATTCCTATGGTACTCGCCATGTTAATTGCAGTCCCTATAGCCAACCTTATAAACAAAGAGTGGCATTTACCTGTTGTTTCTTCTGCAATTATTTCAGCTATTGGGGGCATGCTTTTAATAGCACCACTTACTCCCGAAAAGGTTGATACAACAACTTTCTTTAACATAAGAATATGGGGCGGCATTCTCTTTTTGGGCATAGGATACGTTATAATGCTACAAACAACAAAAGTTTGGACAAAACAACTGCATCCGAAAGGCAGAAGAGGACAATTTGAGGGTATATGGGCTATATTTTTTGCGCTTATGCCAATGCTTTTCGGCTCTATTGTCAGCCAAACCGTTATCAAAAACACAAGTGAGCCATTTTTCACCAGTTTTAATGCACTACCGGAATATATACCTAATGGAAACATTTTCATTGTTGGCGTGATCATTTCCTCTCTTAGTATCATTCCGTTCTTGTATGCAGAAAAACACCACAAAAAAAGAATTAAAAAGAAAAAATAACGCACACAGGAGCATTGTTATAAAAACAAAACAATGCTCCTTCAATATTTTTTAAAATACTCTTGATTTTTCCTTTTCGTTTAGTTATAATAGCAAAGTCCTGTCCGTCAGGATTTAATACCTTTATTTATTTGAACAGATGGAGAGTTGTCCGAGCTGGTCGAAGGAGCACGATTGGAAATCGTGTAAACGTCAAAAGCGTTTCGTGGGTTCGAATCCCATGCTCTCCGCCAAAAAATGTAGAGTGTTACCGCAAGGTAATGCTCTATATTTTTTTCATTGAAAAATAAGGGATTCGAACCCCTCTCGGCGAAGCCGAACACAATCGGGTCAGCGAGCTTGCGAGCGCGAAGGGCATAGCCCTTCGAATCCCATGCTCTCCGCCAAAAAATGTAGAGTGTTACCGCAAGGTAATGCTCTATATTTTTTTCATTGAAAAATAAGGGATTCAAACCCCTCTCGGCGAAGCCGAACACAATCGGGTCAGCGAGCTTACGAGCGCGAAGGGCATAGCCCTTCGAATCCCATGCTCTCCGCCAAAAAAGAATAACACACTTTTTGGGTTGCAAGACAGTAAACATATGTGGTATCATATTAAAAGAAATTTTTTACACTCAGCAAGGTGATTTTATGTCAACAAAATTGTGGTACAACAGATTTGTGGATGATTGGATGTGGGCCTTACCTTTAGGTAACGGTAGAATCGGCGCAATGCTTTACGGAAACCCTGACTGCGAACAAATTGAAATAAATGAGGAATCTCTCTGGAGTGGCAGGCAAATAACTGAAAAATACCATGCTTCACCTGAAGCACTTTCAGAAATCCGTCGCCTTATTTTTGAAGAAAAACTTCACGAGGCAGCGGAGCTTGCAAGGGGCACATTCCTTTCTGACCCACCTGTTGTGCGCTCATACGAAAGCTTTGGCGAAATCTTTGTGGAATTCCTTGATAAATCACCATATTCTGAATATCACAAGGAATTGGATTTAAGTACTGCGGTTGCAAAGGTCAGCTGGACAAAAAACTCCGTTAAATACACAAGCGAAACCTTTGTAAGCGAAGAGTACGATGCTCTTGTTTACAAGGTATACACCGATTCACACCCATTCTCTTGCAAAATAAGCCATAACCGCAAACAAGACGCCTACTCTGCTTGCATCAAAAATGACACTATCATTTTAAACGGACGAGTTACATACAACGACAGTAAGCTCTATGGTGAAGGCGGAGAAGGTATGAGCTTCGGCAGTAAGCTCCGCATTTTCTCTGATGGTGAGCTTTCTGCAGACCACAACACAATTCACGTAAACGGCGCATCATATGTAACCATTTACGGTGCTTTTGAAACAAATTATAATGTAAATAAATTTGATATTGATGAAAGCATTGATTACAAAAAGAATTTACAAAGCTGTATTGATAAAATATGCTCTGCAGAATATAACGATATTCTTTCTGCTCACATCTCATCACACCAAAAAAGCTTTAATAAAGTAAAATTTGAGCTAAAAAAAACAGAATTTTCTGCTCTCCCTACAGACCAACGTCTCAAGGAACTTACCTGGGATGAATACGACCCCGATTTATTCTCCCTCTACTATAATTTCGGCAGATATCTTCTTATTGAAAGCTCAGGCAAAAATGCAAAACTTCCTGCAAACCTTCAAGGAATATGGTGCCATGATTTCAATCCACCTTGGGGCAGTGATTTCCACACAAACATTAATCTTCAGATGAACTACTGGCCATCTGAGTGCGCTAACCTCACAGAAACTGCAAAGCCGTTTATTCACTTTGTGAAAATGATCAGCTCATTCGGTCAGAAAACTGCAAAAGAGCTTTTCGGTGCAAGAGGCTGGGCGGTAAACCATACTGTAGATGCGTTCGGCAGAACAGGTGTGCATGACAGTGTTGACTGCGGATTCTTCCCGATGGCAGGTCCTTGGCTTTGCCTTAATTTGTGGGAGCATTACGAATATACAAACCGCAAAGAATATCTTGAGGAAATTTATCCGATTCTTAAAGGCTCATGTGAATTCATGTGCGATTACCTGATTCCCGATAGCAACGGTCAGCTTGTTACATCGCCTTCAAACTCTCCTGAGAATGAATTTTATTACTACGATGAAAACGGAAATCGTAAAGAGAGTATGATGACATACGGTGCCACAATAGATTTCCAGATTATCAGAGCGCTTTTTGAAAAGACAATTCACGCTTGCAATGAAATGAATATTGATTCTGAATTTGCAGATGTTTTAAGTAAAACTCTTTCAAAGCTTCCTCCTGTTAAGGTCAGCCAACGCTACGGAACTGTGCAGGAATGGATTAAGGATTACGAAGAAACAGAACCCGGCCATCGCCACATTTCTCAGCTTTTCGGTCTTTACCCCGGAGACAGTATAAATGAAAGCGACCCTGAAATTTACGAGGCTGCAAAAAAGACTATTGAAAGACGCATTGAAAATGGCGGTGGTTCAACAGGATGGTCAAGAGCCTGGACAATCTGCTTTTATGCTCGTCTTAAAGACGGAATCAACGCAGAAAATCACCTTAAATATCTTTTAAGAGAATGCACTGCAAACAACCTTTTTGATATTCATCCTCCATTCCAGATAGACGGCAACTTCGGCGGTGTGGCCGCTATTACTGAAATGCTTATTCAAAGCCACTTAGGTTCTCCAGCTAATAGAACTGTTGAGCTTCTTCCTGCTCTTCCTGAAAGCTGGAAAAGTGGTAGTATAGACGGAGTTAAAGCACGTGGTGATTTCACATTTAACATTCGTTGGAACGATGGTGTTCTTGAAAAAGCTGAAATCCTTTCTGCACGCAATGCAGAGCTTTCCATAAAGCTTAATTCCCGTACCAAAAAGCTTTTTGCTGCTTATTCAGCGGATGAAAACAACATAATAACCATCACTTTAAAAGCCAACGAGATTTTGTGTATTGAATGATAAAAAAGGAGAAACAGACTTTTAGTCTGTTTCTCTTTTTATGTTGAAACACTAATACTAATATGTTATTATATTATCGGTGATTTAATGCTCATAACTGAAAAAGGGTGCAGCTTTTTCCCATGCCCCACTAAAAAGAAAAATGACCTGTTGGGCGACAGCGTTATAGGCTTCCCCAAGGACTATACGGTAGTTGACCTTGAAACAACAGGACTTAATCCTGCAACTGATTTAATAATTGAGTTTGCTGCGGTCAAAGTGCGCAATGGAGATGTGGTTGACACCTTTCAAAGCCTTTGCGACCCCGGTTTTCCTATACCACCTGCAATTGAAGCAATAACAGGTATTACAAGTGAAATGGTGAGATTCTCTCCTAATCCACGGAGTGTACTTCCCGATTTTCTTGGTTTTGTGTATGATGATTTTGTAATAGGACACAATGTTTTATTTGACGTCCGCTTTATTGCCGCATCAAATGGTGATTTTAAAAATACATACATTGATACAATGAAGATTTTTAGAAAGCTTCATCCTAATCTTTTACACCACCGCCTTTCTGATATGGTGGATTTTTATGCAAAGAAAAACGAGAGCGCTCACAGAGCCTTATCAGACTGTTTGGCAACACAATCTTGCTTTAAAGCAATGCACGAAGAAGTTATTATGCTTCACCAAAGCGAAGAAGCTTTTTTAAGAACTCTTAAATAACCCTGCGAAAGTGAGGAAAACATATGAAATTCAAACAATACCACAAAAGTCTGGAGAATTTACACGTTGGCACAGAAAAACCGCGTGCATATTTCATTCCCTACGACAGTTTAGAGGACGCTCTTTCAGGCGACCGCAACAATTCGTATTATCTTACAAACCTTTGCGGTGAATGGAAATTCAAATATTTTGAAAGCTTTGAGGATATTGACGAAACTCTTTACGAAGGTGACTACAATGCGCAATCTTTGGAGAGCGTTCCTGTACCAGGTATGGTTCAGCTTTACGGTCTTCCTGAAATTACAGACACACCTCTCTACTCAAACCTTAAATATCCTTTTTCGGTAGATCCGCCACACGTTCCTGAGGATAACCCTTGTGCGTTCCACATCCGAGATTTTGAGGTTTCTGAGGAAATGCTTGAAAGAGATAATATCCTTACCTTCGAAGGTGTTTCTTCCTGCTTTTATGTTTGGATAAATGGTGAGTTTGTTGGCTACAGTCAGGTTACTCACTGCACAAGTGAGTTTAATATTTCAAAGTTCCTGAAAAAAGGTGCGAACAGAATCTGCGTACTTGTTGTAAAATGGTGCGACGGCTCATATCTTGAGGACCAGGACTATTTCAGATTCACAGGTATTTTCAGAGAGGTTTATATTCTTTCAAGAAACAAGGTTCGCCTTACAGATGTTTATATCAAACAAAATGTCAGCGAGGATTTATCGAAGTGCACACTTAACATTGAGTGCGACTTAACTAATAAAACTCCTGTTCTTTATGGTCTTATTGCGCCCGGTGGAATGGTGCTTAAAAATGGCGAAAGCGATAGCGCTAACTTCTCAATTGAAATTGACAATCCTCTTTTATGGAACGATGAAAAGCCATATGTTTACACTCTCTTCCTTACTGTTGAAGATGAAATCATTCCATTCCAGCTCGCTTTAAGAAGAATTGAAATCAAGGATAAAAAGCTTCTTATCAACAACAAAGCAATAAAGCTTAAAGGTATAAACCGCCACGATTCAGACTGCGACACAGGTTATGCAGTTGATATTGCTCACATGACACGAGACCTTCTTATGATGAAGAGGGCTAACGTAAACGCAATACGTACATCCCACTATCCTAACGACCCTCGTTTCTATGATTTGGCAGAAGCTCTTGGTATGTATTTCATTGACGAGGCAGATATTGAAACTCACGGTATGGGCTTCAACACAGACGCTGACTGGGATTGGACACGTTGGAGCAGACTTTCTACAATTGATGAATGGCGAGAGGCTTATGTTGACAGAGCTGCAAGGCTTTTTGAAAGAGATAAAAACCACGGTTCAGTTATTATGTGGTCTCTTGGTAATGAAAGCGGTTGCGGTTACAACCACAGAGCTATGAGAGAGTATATTAAGAGTCGCGACGAAAACGCTCTTGTACACTACGAAAACGCTCACCTTCAGTTTACAGCTGTACCTGAAGGCGAAAGTTGGCTTGATATTTCTGACGTTGAAAGCAGAATGTACCCGGGCTATCAGTACACAATTGACTATCTCAAAAACCCTGAATACACAAAACCATTTTATATGTGCGAATATGTTGACTCTATTTCTACAGGTGATGTTTATCCATTCTGGAAATTGGTTGATGAAAACGATAATTTCTGCGGTGGATGTATTTGGGAATGGTGCGACCACAATGTAAATATACCCGACGAAGACGGCAAGCCAAGATATTTCTACGGCGGAGATTTTGGTGATTTCCCTAACGACAACGTTTGTTGTCTTGATGGCCTTGTTTTCTCAAACAGAGAAGAGCGTCCGGGCTACTACGATATGAAAAAGGTTTATGAGCCATTCAGAGCAAGCTTTAAAGATGGTGTTCTTACAATAAAGAGTGTGCGTTACTTTGAAAGCCTCGCTGAATATTCTCTTAAGTGGGAGCTTTCGCAGAATGGCAAGGCAGTTGCAACAGGCGAAATTGAAAGTCTTGATGTTCCTGCACAGGAAGAAAAGAGCTTTAAGCTTCTTAACTTGTCTGATTACAAGCTTTGCGGAGACTGCTTTATTACAACAACTGTTCATCAGAAGAAAGCTACTCCTTGGGCAGAGGCAGGTTATGAAATCGGCTTTATGCAGTTTGAGGTTGAGGCTCCTGCTTGCGAAAAGATTGTTGAAGAAAATGCACTTTCTCTTACAGAAACAAACAGATACGCAACTATCGTTTGCGGAGATACAGAATATTGTTTCGATAAGATTCACGGCAGAATTCACTCAATAGCTAAACATGGTCAGGTTATAACAAAAGAGCCTGCACGCTTTAAAATCTGGCACGCATTTACATATAACTACGGCTCATTCAATGATTGGGTTGCTAACCACCTTGACCACATTTACCAGAAAACATATTCTGCTGAGGTTGTTAACAACGGCAACGAAATAGTTATTAAAACAAAAATTGCTCTGGGCGGACCTTCAAACCCACCAATTATTAAAGCAAATGTTGATTACACATTCACTACTGACGGCGCAATGAAGCTTCGCTTCAAGGGTGATATAAGAGAAACCGCGCCTACCCTTCCAAGACTTGGTCTTGAGCTTATTCTCAAAGAAGAATGCGAAGATATCAAGTATTTCGGCTTGGGCACAATCGAAACATATCCTGATAAATATCAGGCAGCACGCTTTGGTGAATATGAGCTTACAGTTACAGAAAACTTTGTTCATTACGTAAGGCCTCAGGAAAACTCATCTCACTACAAAACAAGACGCGCTCTTGTAGGTACAAAGGGTGGCTACGGCATATTTGTTGAGGGTGCAGACGGCACAAAGGATTTCTCCTTTAATGCTTCACATATTTCTGCTGAACAATTAACAAAGAAAAAGCACGACTTCGAGCTTCAGAATGAAGGCAAAACATTCTTTAATATTGATGGCAGATTCACAGCACTCAGCGAGTGGGGCGAGCTTGACATTGACCCTGAAAACCCAAGACTTTTCAACGAAAAGCAAGTTGATTTCTCATTCAGTTTCAGTGTTGTTAAGATGTAAAATAGCAAAGCAGTATATTAAGAACAATAGTAAGAGAACTACCCACCACCATTGCCTACGGCAACGGTCCCCCTCCCTATTCAGCAAAGCTGAACAGGGATGTAAAAAACAACAACTCCGTTGACTCAGCGGTCAACGGAGTTTCTTTTTATTTTTTCATAAACACGGCAACAAACCAATAATAAAGCGGTATTAAAAGAAATGTCAGCCAGGCGTATTTCCATGCATGGAGAAAAAGTCCGCTACACAAAAACTGAACTACTGCAAAAAGCGGAACAGGAAGCCTTAACAAAAATGATTTCATATTTTTAGCCTTGAACGCCAGACAAAGCCATATATGGATTGGTATAAGGAAGAAAAGCAGCCACAATGGGTGCCACAAATTTGTAATCACACCTAAAGCTACATACACAACAGGAACTATAAAGAAAACAGGAATTTTTGTTATTACCGATTTAATTTTCGGGAACATCTCCATATCGTTGTTTTCTATTGATTCAACACCAGATTTAACATCTTCATATATGTTCTGAGCAGTATTCTTATTCATATATCACAACTCCTTATCACAACACTAAAATAATAATACAATTTCAGCTTTCGTTCAATAGTATTAAAGAAATAATAGTATGATTCTTGAAAAACCAAGGGAGTATGCTATAATTGAACTATATTAAATTGAGGAGATGCCTTATGAAAAAGCTTAAAGGTAAATTCGGTTATGGCATAGGTGCTATAGGTCTTGATCTGAGCTATGGTCTTTTCTATTCATATCTCGCTAAATATTTTACAGATACTCTTGATCTTAACTATTGGTTTCTTTTGTTGCTCACTCCCCTTGCACGTATATGGGATGGTATAAACGACCCTATGATGGGTACAATTGTTGACAACACAAGAACAAAAATGGGTAAATACCGCCCCTGGATTCTTATTGGGTCCTGCTGCAACGCGGTAGTGCTTTCCCTTTTATTTACAAACCCGGGTCTTGCTCCTGATGGGCTCGGCATCCATATTTATGTAGCAGTATTTTATGTTTTATGGGGCATGACAAACACAATGGCAGATATACCATACTGGTCAATGGTGCCATCATTTACAAGCGACCCTAACGAAAGAAACATTATTGCAACAATTGCAAGAACATTCTCAGGTCTTGGCCAAGGAATTATTTCAATTCTTACCCCTGTTATGCTTCCAATTCTCAGCGTTACAATGATTAACGGCGAAAAGGTTGCAGACAGCAAGGGCTACAGCACATGGGCAATTATTTGCGCAATCGCACTTATAGGCTTTTCATCACTTTCTGTATCACGAACAAAAGAAAGGGTTATAACCGCGCCCACAAGCGAAAAATTCTCATTCAAGAAAATTTTCAAGGTGCTCACTTCCAATGACCAATTAAGAATCTTTATGGTATTTGCTATGCTTTCCAATGCAGGCTATTATATGATTTCTGGCGTTGGCGTATATTTCTTTGATGTTGTTGTAGGCGACCCATCAAAGCAATCCACCTTTAATCTTATTGGTGCAGTAGGCTCCGTTTTAGGTCTTGCAGTTGTTCCTGTTCTTACAAAATTCATTTCCAGAAAAAGAACATACCAGACTTCGCTCTGCCTTGTGCTTGCAGGCTTTACAGGTATGCTTATTTGTGCTAAAGCGCAGGCTTATATGATAATGAATTTCTGCTACCTTTTAGCATCAATAGGCGTTGCTTCAATGTTTGTTTCTCAGACAGTTTTCCTTGCAGATATTGTTGACTATGGTGAAATTAAAATGGGAAACAGAGCAGAAGCGATTACCTTCTCAATGAAGGGATTTTTGCAGAAAATGGCATATACCATTCAGACAATCATACTGTTCTCCGGTCTTATAATTTCAAACTATGCACCACGCAGTGCAGAAAAACTCACCTACACGCAAGCAGAGCAAAACACCATAACATTTATGATGATTATCTGCCCTATCGTCCTGGTAACACTTTCACTTATTGTATTCTCCACAAAATACAAGCTCCACGGAGAGTTTATGGAGAACATAACTAAACAGATTAATGAGAAACACGTTGAGTTTAAAGAAGAGGTATAATATTGGATACAATTAAAAAGTATTTTAAAAAATTTGATATAGGTTTTATATTTGGTGTAGGTATGACTCTGTTGGGGCTTATACTCGTTATTCTCCCCGGCTCATCTCTTACCACAGTTTGTACAATTCTTGGAATTGGTGTTGCTCTCAAAGGTGGTTTAAAACTATTTAAATATCTTAAAGCAAAACAGATTGAAGCAGAGAACAATAATGATTTAGTTTCTGCCATAGTTACACTTATAGGAGCATTTATTCTTATTTCCCATCCAAGAAGATTACTTTCAATCATACCTATGCTTATTGGTATTGGTATACTGGTTTACGGAATAACATCATTTTTCAAAGCACGTAGTTTATTTTCAAAAATAACCGCAGTA
>JAEIGA010009275.1_pt1 | contig 14884 bp, 15 predicted proteins | sample 9270691 | NCBI WGS metagenome assembly JAEIGA01 (sample SAMN17057246, study PRJNA624740) | gut metagenome | biome: biome; isolation source: fecal sample | host: Bos grunniens | place: China: Xizang | collected 2019
CAACATAAAGTCATCCGGCAATGGAATTGTTGCGAGTGCAGAACGGATTTTTGGTTCGAGCGCAGGCAATTCTTCCGTCGCAACAATCCATATTATATCGTAATCAATCTGCTCATAGTCAAAAATATGTACCAATCTGTTGCGTAAGCCACGCATCTGAATCCACGGAATTTCAGGATGAAGCGCTTTGAATTCATCTGTCACATTCGATGCCGCTTCCCCGATTGTGGAAATATCAAACGCCGAGGCATCCTGCAGACGCAGATCATCAAGAAACGTCTCTTTTGACACGCCCTCCAGCATTCGATTAAGACGCTTTATCCCCGTAAGCATATGCAGGAGTCGTTGTACATTTCTATCTACACGATCAATCACAGCGGCAACATATCCTTTCTCACGTTATAAGCAAAACATGGACTACGTTCAAGCGCGGTCGAATTGACTAAATCGACTTTCCTGCCGACTCTATCAGCCAACTCCTGTTCAAAATCAAAAAGCTCAAACAATCCAATACCTTCACCAAACTCAACCAAAAAATCAACATCGCTTTCCGGCGTTTCCTCCTTCCGTGCACACGAACCGAACACCCAAAGCTTTTCGGCTTTGTGCTCCCTTGCGATAGCGTATATCTCATCCCGCTTCGCACGTATCTCATCTAACATGCACATACTGATATTTCATCCTTAATATGCCGTTATTATACTCCTTTTGTCCGCATAGCGCAACTATCGCCCTCCGGAATTTGCAAAAAAATGATATAATTGGCGCTTTAACAGGAAAAGCATAAGCTAATATCCCATGACCGGATATTACGGCGAAGATAGAAGATCGTACGATGAATGGCAGTTTCGAGAGACTCTTGTAACTCCATATATCACGTTGTGGTAAATGCACTAAACATTTCCAACCCCTCCACAATCGTCATATCCACAACTCGTTCGCCTCAATTCATTACCTCGCGATTTACATGAAAACTGTTTAGTGAAATATTGATTTTAGAATATAAGCAAACCCCCAAATCTTAAAAATATATTTCAGATAAATAAGCCACAACGAGCTCCAATAACCGTTTGATTTAAGGGCCTTCAAATCCTCTTTATTAATAAGAATATTACTTTTAATTCCGGATGTTGACGCACCTCCCGTTCGCATAACGACGACACATTCTTCCATGTAACGCGTTTTTATGCGATGCTTCCACATATAGCGCATAACAAGCTCGAAATCGGCGCAGATTTTATATTCAAGAGAATATTCTCCATATTTCTCAAAAAGCTCACGTCTTAAATAAAAACTCGGATGTGGCACCATAACTGCAAATCTAAACATCCAAGGCCGAAATCTTTTCGCGCTACAGTACCGAACCGTTCTGCCACCCAGTTGACGAACAAAACGTATATCCGCGTAAACGGCATCTAAAGGCTCATCGTCCTGCGTCGAGCGCAGTTCAAACTGAGCCTTTATATGCGATAGCGTATAATCGGACTCAAAGACATCATCGGCATTAAGAATGCCGACGATGTCTCCCGTGGCCATCTTAATGCCTTTATTAAAAGCATCATATATGCCTTTATCCGGCTCACTTAACCAGCGAAAGGTTAAACCACTTTTCGCTCTACCCTCATATTCCCGAATTAAATCAACCGTTCCGTCAGTCGAGCCTCCGTCGACAATTATATATTCAAGATCTACATCTTTTTGCGAAAATGCAGATTCAAGAGTATCGCGTATTGTCTTGACGCTGTTGAAGCAAACGGTTATGAGGGAAATGCGCATATTAAAATCAATTATTGAGCGCCACCCTGCGAGCAGACTCAAGAGTATTAAACAAAAGCATCGTTATCGTCATGGGCCCGACGCCTCCGGGGACCGGAGTTATGGCTGAGGCGACGGCGGCGCACGAATCGAAATCAGCATCACCGACTAGTCGGAAACCCTTTGGCTTTGTTTCATCGGGAATTCTATTCACCCCCACATCGATCACGACAGATCCTTCCTTAATCATATCTCCCGTAAGAGTGCCCGGGCGACCAGCCGCGACGACGACGATATCGGCCTGGCGAGTAAACTTCGCAATATCGGGCGTTCCCGTATGGCACATCGTGACCGTAGCGTTCGTTTCCTTGCGCGAAAGAAGAACGGCCACGGGCTTTCCGACGATATTGGATCTTCCGATCACAACGGCACTTTTACCCTTTATGTCCATGCCGGAAAACTCTATGAGCTTGATTATGCCGTGGGGAGTGCACGGAAGAAAGCACTCTTCGCCGATAAGCATACGCCCGACATTGATCGGCGTAAATCCGTCGACATCTTTTTCGGGCGCGATTGAATTTATGACTTTTTTCTCATCAAATCCCTTCGGCAGAGGCAGCTGCACCAAAATGCCGTGAATAGCATCATCAGCGTTAAGCTCGGCTATTTTGTCAAGAAGAACCCCCTCTTCAATATCCGCGGGCAGACGAATTTCGCGCGAGAGCATACCCGCTTCGACGCAGGCTTTTTCCTTAGCGGTGACATAACTTACACTTGCCGGATTTTCACCTACAAGTATAACTGCGAGCCCCGGCGTTACGCCTTTTTCCTCCTTAAGACGCGCTACGCCCTCAGCGATTTCGGCGCGAAGATTTTGCGCCAGGATTTTACCGTCGATGATTTTAGCTTTCATTTTAATCCTCCTGCCATGTTATGTATCTAACTTTGTTGTCTTTGACATAGCACTGACAATTAACACAGTGCACCATGCCGTACGACTGCCCTGTTATTTTGATCTTAAAAACACTTGTGTCCGAAATCTGAAATTCAATATATTCACTCGCCTCTTGAGAAAGTTCGACATCGAACTCATCTTCAACCCGACTTTTTAAATCCTGCCAATCCTTGTAGGGCCACCAGGAACGATTCTCCTCCACGTCATAGCCAGTGGGCTTGATCTTAAGCGTATCAAGTATCGCCTGCGCCGTTTCCCGCGATTCGGAAGATTCATCATCGTCGTCATCTTTGAATATCCCCGGAACGGAAAGAAGCTGCTCGACTGTAGTATCGGGCGTTATTACGATCTTGGAACTTCCGGTGACGCCAAACATTCTTTCTATACTTTTAAGCCGCGGATTCTCGGGACTCTCGACAAGATTTGTATAGAGAAGTCCTCCCGTCAAAATCGCCGGATAATCCCTGAATCCTCTTATGTTGGCGATCTCCCTTATCGCGGGTATCGACCCGTTTCTCGGGCGACGGCGATCTTCTTCGTCAATATCATCCTCTTCATCGCGCTCTTCATACCACTGTGATTCCGCGCCAAGCTCCTCTCCTTCGATGACGGTTTTATTGTCATCATCATCGCGCCAGTCATTCCAATTGGCGATAAGAAAATTCATGAAATTGACCTTGCGCCCTTCTTCATCGTCAACCTCAAGATCCTCATGAACTCCATGCGCCTTTAAAATCATCTGCCATCTGAGAAGATAATTCTTGTCTCCCCCCTCATACAGCTCGTTTATGTTAATGCCGTTTTCCGCACCTGAATTAGCCAACGATATTTCCACTGTAACGGTACCTGAATTTTCATTGTCTTCATCTATGAGGAGCGGGCCTATTTTGCACTGCATATTACTTTTCAGCTCGCGTTTTTCCCTGTACCACCTATCCTCTTCATCAAGTTCCGCCTCGTTTTCGTCTTGAGAATAATCCTTGACGTTTTTATACCCTAAAAGCACCATCTCGCCGATAATTTTACCTGCATCGACCAATCTGTTGATTCGATTGCGCTCTCTCATGTAAATATTGATTCCGGCCTGACTTTTAGATTCAACCGAGAACGACATCACGATAATCGCAAGAACAGCGATCACCACCAATGCCGGAACAAGAGCGCTGCCTCTTCTCATTTTCTGCGCCCTCCCGCTGCGGTATCTTTGTTCTCGGCGCCCGGTAGCGCGGCCCCGTCAAGAGACTGCTCATGAATTGGAATGCGCACAATCCTCATGAGAGGCGCCGTATTGGATCTATAACTCTTACCATCAGGATCTTTCATGTGAAAAGTAAGTTCAACCTTGTACGGCACGCTGTTAGACGATGAAAACTCATCTTCAAAAAGCGAAGAATCGTTTTCACCGTTTGAATTCTTTTTCTCCGCGACATCTTCAACCGATTTAATTACCCTACAATTGAACCCGACCACACCCTCTGCGATGAGAACGGGCTGATATAAATCAAGATTGTTAAACCCGTAGCCTTCATCCGGAGAATCTTTTTCATCATCTTTGGGATTAAGCGCCGAATCGCTGCAAAGCCTCGCGTAAAGCCCTGTCTTTTGAATCGGCTCTTTATAGTCGTTATCACCTTCTTCAAGAATCATCAGCCTTACTCTGTGAACGCTGTCTCCTACGACACTTTTATTACCGACGATCGCGGAGCCGCACTTTGACCATTCTATCTGATCCGACTCGTCCGGAGTTTCGCCGTCGCCGTTGTTTGTCAAAACGAAACCGTACTTATCATCCTGTTTTCCGTCATGCGGATAATACATGCTGCGCAGAGCCGAAACCACCTGATATAAAGCGTAATCCGTGCGCTGAAGTTTGTCGATATAATCGGTCGACACCGTCCAGGTAGTAACTACGCTTTGAAAAGTCCGCACGCAAATTGTGGTAACCAGGCCAAAAATAAAAACGGCCAGCAGAACTTCTATCATCGTAAAGGCGCGCTTCATTTTTCAGGCTCCTTCCAAAGCGCTATATAACTCTCCTCCTCGGCATCACCACGCCTTATATCGCCCCATCTGACACGTATGCGAACACGATACAATCCCCCCATCCGCTTTAAATCATCTTCATTGGGATTCTTGTCTATAAGTTCGCGAGACCAGTAATATGTGCGGAACTTATCCTCCTGCTCGCTCGATAAACTTGGACCATTGCTACCGGCTATGATATCCCAAAGCTTTGTCGCCTTTACTTCGTCCACATCAATATCATCGGGATCTTTAACATCTTCGAGCGGATATGCCATATCGCCCAGATCCATCACCTCCTGCGCCGTTTCCAAATATGCGGCCGAGAGCATCAGCTGCTGCGAAACGGCCATCTTCGCCAAAAGAGAGGCTATGCCAAAGGCAAGAATCACCACGGCTATGAGGACCTCTAGGAGAGAAAAACCTTTTTTCACTCGTCCTGCCCGCCTTTCGGTAGAATTTTAACCGACCCGAACCGATCGACCTTTATGGTCAACGCATCCTCAATAGTTGACCCGGCCAAGAAAACCTTGATTTCATGCGCCTTCACTCTGCCGTTAGACTCCCAGACGACGGAAACTTTCTCCTGAAGGGATTCTTCAGAAAGATTTTTCGACTCTTGCGTCTCTAGAGCATTAGGCGCGGCATCTGCGTCTACCTCTTTTATGGGAGCTGCGTTTTCTCGCGCCTTTTTATATTTCTCGATCAGAAAATCAGTATTCGACCACGTTGATATATTGCGCCTGCGGGATGTCGTCGTCTGAACATTCTCAAGTTCATCCTCGGATGTGATAACCTTTATGTTCACCCCTTTAACCACATCAACAGGCAAAGGCTCAAAAAGCCAGTCTTCAACGCTTAAACTTTCGCTGTCGTCGTCTGAAGAATCTGCGTCTCCCGGCTCATCAGAAATCACATAACCACCCGTAAGTTTCTGTATCTCACCACGGGAAGGTATGCCCGCCATCAATCGGGAAGAAGTGATATCAACTTTCGTTACAACCTCACCATCGTCACTTTCGCTCGAATAACTGACGATTACAGGCTGCTGCGTCATAAGCGCCGTAGAGCGGGCTCTTCGAAGCATTGCGAAAATATCACGAGTAGCCCCTCTTAGGCGCGTGGCATCGGTTTTGCCCGTAGCACTTACAGCCGTAGCAAAGACCATCACCCCGACAATGGCGATGATCACCAAAAGCTCGATCAAAGTAAATGCACGGCGCACTAATTACTGGCTCTTTTTCTTGGATTTGCTGGAGATATCGTCAGACGTGCCGAACTCGCCGTCGGGTCCTGCTGAAACAATAACGATCCGACTACCCTTGCCTTCCATCTTGTAGTCGTTGCCGAAGGGATCGACAAGCATATCTTCACTTTCGATTATAGGATCTTTATCTCCAGAATCATCGGCAAGCGCCTCAAGATTGGAAGGATACTTTCCGTACGAAAGGTTATAGGCGATGACGGCGTCGCGCAAAGCCATAACCGATGTTTTAGCGGCTTTTATTTTTGAATCTTCAAGCATTTTCGGAATGCTGATCGCCGCGCCGGTAGCAAGAATCGCAACAATCGAAACGGCGATAAGAATTTCAATGAGAGTAAAGCCGCGCTTGAGCGCCTCACTGACAACGGTAGAATTTTCTTTCATTTTGTTTCTTCCTTGATGTTTAGATGTGACACAGATAAACCCTGTCGAATTCGCCTGCTTGAAAACAACAAATTCGACAAGAGAAATCATGGTGGGAATTATACGCTCTTATATAGAGATAGTCAAGGCTGTCCAAGGTAAGCATATACTTGATTATGCGGCAAGGCGTTTGATATAATCTTTCGAAGTGAAAATAAACAACAGAATTTTGCCTTCTGGGCGTATCGGCCTTGCCGTCAGCGGCGGAAGCGACTCCGTGGCGCTCGCCTTTCTTTTGACAAAGGGAGGGAAAAAGCGCAACGCCGCGAAGCGTTTTGTCATTCTTCACGTCGACCATGCACTGAGGAAAGAATCTAAAGAAGAATACCGTTTTGTCCGCGCTCTTGCCAAACGCCTAGGGCTGCCGTTTAAGGGGATTCACGCGAACGTGAAGCGAATGAAAGGCGAATCTCTCGAAATGGCCGCAAGAAGAGTCAGACTTGAGTTCTTCTCCAAATGCGTCAAATCCCTCAAATTGGACGCTATCGCTACAGGTCATCACATGGATGATGTAGCTGAAACATTTCTTATGAAGCTCAAGCGCGCGTCTCTTTGCGGAATCAAAGAAAAATCAACCGTAGGAGACATACATTTCGTAAGGCCCCTTCTCGGATGCCGCGACAAGGAACTTAAAGCCTATCTTGAAAAATTCGGCGAATCATGGCGCGAAGACGCTTCGAACGACGACACGTCAATCGAACGCAATAAAGTTCGCCACGAAATTCTGCCGTTTTTAGAAAAGCATCTCGACGCGAAAATCGTCGAGCATATCGCGAAAATCAATTCTTTTGAATCTCACTAGCGTTTTTTGTCGCCCAAATCGCCTGCCTTGCAACGCCAAGAAGAAGCGCAGCATCATCGCGCGTGAATACGCCTCGGGAAAAAACGCGGTGAAAGCCCTGCATGAAATGATCTTCCTGCTCGCTTTTCATAAAGCCTATCTCCTGAAGCATCGCGGACCAATTCTTCATCAGCTGCATTTTCTGAGCCTGAGGAGCGGGAGGCGCTTTTTCACGAGGAGGCTGATAACGGCCTGAAGCGGTAAAAAATTCGTAGCACGTAATCAATACTGCCTGAGAAAGATTTATTGATGTGTACCCTTCGTCGACCGGTATACGGATAAGATGCGTACACTGAGCGATCTCTTCGTTCAAAAGCCCCTTGTCTTCCCGGCCGAAAACTAGCGCCACAGGACCGCTTTGGGCAAGAGCAAGCAAGTCCGCCGCGCAGTCTCTTGGAGCTTTTACATGCTGTCTGTAGAGCCCTTCTCTTGCGGTAGTTCCAACGACCGCAACACAATCCGCCACAGCCTCTTCGAACGTCGCGAACTCCTTGCGGTTATGCATGATGTCCGTGGCATGAACGGCCAGGCGCTCGCCCTCATCCCATGAATTTTGAAGGTTTGGCGCCGCAAGCACAAGATTCCTTATGCCCATATTTGCCATGGCTCTGCAGGCAGAGCCGACATTGCCGGTATAAAGCGTTCCGACTAGAACTACGCGAATATTGTCAAGTGGATTCATTTCCCTATAAATCTTTTATCCTGACGCGGCAGCGTGCGCGTCTTATCGTTCATTTTTATATTTCTCGACTCTCCTGGAGTATCACACAAAACGCCTTTATAAACCTCAAGGTAACGCGTATCGTCTTCTTCCGTCTGAAGATACAAAGCTGAGGTAAAACCGTTCACGTAGACTATCCAGCGCTCATCGTCGGTCTTATACATCGTGCCGACCGGCAGATTGTTCATGCATTGCCAGGCTATGAAGGAATCGGCCTTACAAAGGCGCTCTATCCTACGCTCGATTTTTCCGCCGTCCGCAGATCTGTCTTTGTAAACGCGCTTTATCTCCGGCACAATGACCTTGACCATCAACTTCGACTTAAACTCCATCTTTTTACCGTTTGACGGAGATATAAACGTATTTACATGGTCTTTGTCGGCCTTTCCGTATGAAATCTGCACAAGATTGCCGTCCTCGTCTGAAAAGACGTTATTTTGAACGATCCTGTATGAATAACAGCCGGAGAAAACCGAAAGAATCAGCGCGGCAAAGATAGTTCTTTTTAACGGCATAAACATCTGCTCTTTCAAATACCTACGGCGCTACGGACTTTTTCCATCAACGGAGCGGCCGACTTACGAGCGCGCTTAGCTCCGTCTGAGAGAATATCTTCAAGCATGGACGGGTCGGCGGCCAGTTTCTCGCGCTTCTCTCTATAGGGATCAAAAAGCCTGTGATAAGCCGCAAGAAGAGCTTTTTTGGCGTGCCCATAACCGTAATTGCCAGCCCTGAATGAAGAAGCCATCTCCTCGACTTCTTCACCTGTGGCAAAAAGCTTGTAAAGCTCGTAAATAGAATTACCTTCTGGCTCTTTAGGCTCTTCCATTGTTTTGGAGTCGGTTACTATACCCATCACCTTTTTCTTGATCGAATTAGCGGGCTCGAACAACTCAATCGTATTGTGATACGACTTGGACATCTTCTGGCCGTCTGTGCCGGGAATGGTGGCGACTGTCTCAGGTATATACGCATCCGGAAGTTTGAATATCTCTCCGTACGCATTGTTAAACTTCTGCGCGAGATCGCGAGTAACTTCAAGATGCTGTTTCTGATCTTTCCCCACAGGAACCAAATCGGCGTTCATTATGAGAATATCGGCAGCCATCAAAACGGGATACGCAAAGAGACCGTGCGTAGCATCAAGCCCATGGGCAAGCTTATCCTTATAACTGTGGCAACGCTCCAAAAGCCCCATCGGTGTTAAGCATGAAAGATACCACGCCAGCTCCTGCACTTCCGGAACATCGCTTTGTCTGTACATCACAGTCTTTTCAGGGTCTAAGCCGCAGGCAAGATAATCAAGCGCCACATCGCGCGTAGCTTCCCTAAGCTTCGCACCGTCTCGAACTGATGTCATCGCATGATAATTGGCGATAAACATAAAGTTCTCACCCTTCTCCTGAAGGTCAAACATCGACTTCATCGCGCCGAAATAATTGCCCCAATGAAGTTTACCCGAAGGCTGAATACCTGTAAGAATTCTCATTTTAATCACCTCACACGCTTGATCGCGCCGAACTTGCAGACCTGAGAGCACTGCTTGCACCCCGCGCACTGATTCGGATCAATCACCATCTGATACGCCCCCTTGCGCACTTCTTTGCCGCGCGTCATCGCAGGGCACCCCATCTTAAAGCACATTCCGCAGGCCTTGCACTTTTCGGCATCAACTTCACAAAGGCCTTCCTTCGTGAGTTTCGCCGCGATACGGCATGGCGCATAAGCGATTATCAAAGCGCCCTCATCGCCGTCCATCGCATCTTTCAAGGTCTTTTCAAGTTCAGCCAAGTCATCGGCATCGACGCGCACGACCTTCTTGTAACCGCAGGCCTTTGCGATTTGCGCGATATCGGTTACCGGAGCGTCTTCTCCAGCAAGAGTCTTTCCGCTGCCGGGATTTTCCTGATGCCCGGTCATACCGGTAATGCGGTTGTCGAGAACAACCGTCGTTACGGGAGTGCCGTTATAGTGCGCCGAAAGAATTCCCGTCATGCCGGAATGGAAGAAAGTAGAATCGCCAAGAACAGCGCAAATGCGTCCTTTAAGCCCAGCTTTCTTCATCCCTGCGGCATTGCCGATTGAAGCGCCCATACAAATCGTCGTATCCATCGCGTTGAGCGGAGGAAACGCGCCGAGAGTATAGCAGCCGATATCTCCTGTAACTGTCGCGCCAAGCTTTGAAAGAATGTAAAACACACTGCGGTGCCCACATCCCGCGCAAAGAACCGGCGGGCGCGTCGGTAAAGACGAAGGCTTTGCGATTTTTGCCTTCGGCACGTCTTTTAAAAGCTCATTGCGCAAATTCTGGAGTCTGTCAGCATTAAGCTCGAACATATTAAGTTCGGTTTTGTGAGAAACTACCGATATGCCCATAGCCTTTATCTGATCTTCGAGGAACGGATCAAGCTCTTCTACGACGACAAGTTTATCGACAGACTTGGCGAATTTCTTGATAAGGGCTTTAGGCAGAGGATTCGTCCAACCAAGTTTCAGAATAGAATATTCGGGGAATATCTCTTTTACATACTGATACGCAACAGCGCTCGTCACAAACCCGAGAGTTTTCTTGCCGCGTTCTATTTTATTGAATGGAGACTTTACAGCCTCCGCCTCCATCGCCTTCGAACGCTCCTCGGCGGCAATGCGGTGGCCACGCGCGAACATTGGCACTGGGATCGTCTTCTTGATGTTCTTGACATACGGAATAAGCGCTTTAGGCGCAGGCTTAAAGCGGCCGAGATCTACAATTGAAGAACTATGACTTGTGCGGGTAGTAAGACGAATCAATACGGGCACCTGAAACTTCTCCGAAAGATCGAAAGCCTCGATCGTCATATCGTACGCCTCTTGGCTGTCTGACGGCTCAAGCATCAGCATACGCGCAAATTTAGCGAGGTTTCTGTTATCCTGCTCATTCTGCGAGGAATGCATGCCGGGGTCGTCGGCGGAAACGATAACCATACCTCCCGTCGCACCGACATAAGTGAATGTCATCAAAGGATCCATCGCGACATTAAGCCCGACGTGCTTCATCGCCGTAAAAGCGCGCGCACCAGCCATTGATGCTCCGATGGCGGTTTCCATAGCCACTTTCTCATTGACCGCCCACTCGCATTTGACGGTATCTTTAAACGTCGCTACATTCTCGAGAATTTCTGTCGATGGCGTTCCCGGATAAGCACTGGCCACAACACAACCGGCCTGAGCGACAGCATGGGCCACCGCTTCGTTGGCGCTAAGAAATTTTTTCATCTGCATTTTCTCCTGTAAAATTTTGCCATTGGCGTATAATTATACCAAAATTAAGACTTCCGCAGTCACATCATAAAGGGATTTGACTTTTTCTCATCCCCGATAGTCGTCGCCCTTCCATGCCCGGGAATGACGATCGTGTCATCGGGCAGAGCCTTGAGTTTCTGAATCGAGCCCATCAATGTCGCCATATCGCCTCCCGGCAAATCCGTGCGTCCGACGGAGCCTGCAAAAAGCGTATCACCCGCAAGAAGAAGTTTTTCTTTTGGAAAATAAAATGATACTCCTCCTGGTGTATGCCCGGGAGTTTCAATGACTTCACAGTCTTTGATAGGGCAGGCATCAAGAAGACATGAAGGCATTTCCACCGGCGGATAATCTGGCGGCATCTGATTCATCGGATGAACGAGAACTTGACGCTCGGCGGGGTGAACATAAACCGGAATATCGGGATATATCTTTTTAATCTCGGGTATTGCGCCGATATGATCGAAATGCGCGTGCGTAAGCAATACGCCGCCCATTTCAAGCCCCTTGTTTTCGATAATTGAAATAATCCTGTCAGCCTCAGAACCGGGATCAACCACCCAAGCCAAACCGTCAATAGACAGAATTGATGTGTTTACTTCGTACAAACCCGTTTCTATCGTAAGTCTTTGCATTTTTTCTTCCCGGCATTTCGTTCCATAAGCGCAAACACCAGACCCTGAACATCGCTTGCGGCAATTCAGGGTCGGATGTTTTACGCCGATGGAACTATGGAGATTTTAATACTGTCAATCCTTAAGCGCCGCCTGAGCCGCCGCGAGACGCGCGATCGGCACGCGATATGGCGAACATGAAACATAATCAAGGCCAAGCTTGTGGCAGAACTCGACAGACGTCGGATCGCCGCCGTGTTCACCGCAAATTCCGCAATGAAGTTTCGCTCTCACGCCCTTGCCGTTTGCCACGGCCATCTCCATCAGCTTGCCGACGCCCGTCTGATCGAGTTTTGCGAACGGATCGTTCTCGTAGATCTTCTTGTCGTAATAGGCGCCGAGGAACTTACCTGCGTCATCGCGCGAGAAACCGAACGTCATCTGCGTAAGGTCATTTGTGCCGAAGCAGAAGAACTCCGCCTCTTCGGCGATTTCACCGGCCACAAGCGCGGCGCGAGGCACTTCAATCATCGTGCCAACTTCATAGTTGAGCTTGATTTCGGCAGCCTGAATCTCCTCGTTGGCCACGTGAACGACAATGTCCTTCACGAACTTAAACTCCTTGAGATCGCCCGTCAAAGGAATCATGATTTCAGGTTTGACGTTCCACCCCTTGTGACGACGCTGCACGGCGATGGCGGCGCGGATCACAGCCTTTGTCTGCATAACGGCGATTTCCGGATACGTCACGCACAAGCGGCATCCGCGGTGGCCCATCATCGGATTGAACTCATGAAGAGAGTCGATGATATCTTTGATTCTGCTGATCGGCTTATGCATGGACTTGGCGAGAAGCGCGATTTCATCTTCTGTATGAGGCACAAACTCATGAAGCGGCGGATCGAGGAATCGGATCGTTACGGGCTGACCGTCGAGAGCTTCGAAAAGCTGCTCAAAATCATCCTGCTGATAAGGAAGAATCTTCGCAAGCGCCAAACGGCGCTCTTCCACGGTATCGGAGCAGATCATTTCACGGAAGGCCGAGATTCGGCTCTGCGAGAAAAACATATGCTCGGTACGGCAAAGACCGATACCCTCGGCTCCAAGTTCGCGAGCCTTCTTGGCGTCACGCGGAGTGTCGGCGTTTGTGCGGACTTTAAGACGACGGAACTTATCGGCCCACATCATAATGCGGCCAAATTCGCCTACAATCGAAGCGTCGACTGTCGGGATTATTCCGTCATAAATATTGCCGGTCGATCCGTCAATCGAAAGCCAGTCGCCTTCCTTAAACGTCTTGCCGCCGAGAGTGAATTTCTTATTTTCCTCATCCATTGAAATTTCCTGGCAGCCCGACACGCAGCACTCGCCCATTCCGCGCGCCACCACCGCAGCATGCGAAGTCATGCCTCCGCGCACCGTAAGAATGCCCTCGGCGGCTTTCATGCCCTCAATATCTTCAGGGCTTGTCTCAAGTCGTACAAGAACTACTCTTTCGCCATTTTTCTTCCAGTTCATCGCATCTTCGGCGTTGAAGACGATCTTGCCGCATGCAGCGCCGGGAGATGCCGCAAGACCGCGACCGATGGGAGAGGCTTTCTTGAGCGCAACAGTGTCGAACTGAGGATGTAAAAGAGTGTCAAGATTTCTCGGGTCGATCATCAGCACCGCTTCTTCTTCTGTGCGCATGCCCTCATCGACAAGATCGCAGGCGATTTTCAAAGCAGCCTTTGCCGTTCGCTTGCCGTTGCGGGTCTGAAGCATGTAAAGCTGCTGATTTTCAATCGTGAACTCCATATCCTGCATATCGCGATAATGGGTCTCAAGCTTCTTACAGACATCGGTGAACTGCTTAAAGACCTTCGGCATCAGCTCTTCCATCTTGGCGATGGGCATCGGCGTTCTGACGCCTGCGACCACATCTTCGCCCTGAGCGTTCATCAAAAACTCGCCCATAAGACGCTTTTCGCCTGTAGCCGGATCGCGCGTGAAGGCAACGCCTGTGCCGGAATTGTCGTTCAAGTTGCCGAAAGCCATCATCTGCACATTAACCGCCGTACCCCAGCTGTACGGAATGTCGTTGTCGCGGCGGTAGACGTTGGCGCGAGGATTGTCCCAGCTGCGGAAGACTGCTTTAATTGCCTCAAGAAGCTGTTCTTTGGCGTCCGACGGAAAATCCTTGCCGATTTTTGACTTATACTCAGCCTTGAAAAGAGATGCGAGCTCTTTGAGATCTTCAGCCGTAAGCTCAACATCGAGCTTAACGCCTTTTCTCTCTTTCATTTCGTCGATCAGCTTTTCAAAATACTTTTTGCCCACTTCCATCACAACATCGGAAAACATCTGGATAAAGCGGCGGTAGCAGTCCCAAGCCCAGCGTGGATTTTTCGTCTCGGCGGCGAGAGCTTCAACGACAGTCTCGTTAAGGCCGAGATTAAGAATCGTATCCATCATTCCGGGCATTGAAGCACGCGCGCCTGAGCGCACGGAAACCAAAAGAGGATTTTTCTCGTCACCAAACTTTTTGCCAGACGATTTTTCAAGTTTGACAACATACTCTTCAATCTGAGCGATAATATCATCTCCGATCACCTTGCCGTCATCATAATAGCGCGTGCAAGCTTCTGTCGTGATCGTAAAGCCCTGCGGCACAGGAAGACCCATTCCCGCCATCTCCGCGAGATTCGCACCCTTACCCCCGAGAATTTCCTTCATGGAGGCGTTACCCTCGGTAGCACCGGCACCGAAGAAATACACATACTTCTTTTGTTCTTTCATAATTTTTACTTCTTTCTCTTTATTGTTCCCTTATATTATATCATAAAAAAAGCCCTGTCATGTAGTCGCGGTTATATAGTCGTTAGGAGGGTGACAAGACAAAGTAAATGCGACTGCCCGCGAAGCGGGGAGTCGCATTTACTTTGTCATTCTGCCTGGTTGCATTGAATCTGCCTTATCCATAGGGGTTGCATTAACTCTGCCTTAAAGCAAATAACCCTATAATCTG
>JAEIGA010009276.1_pt1 | contig 14883 bp, 11 predicted proteins | sample 9270691 | NCBI WGS metagenome assembly JAEIGA01 (sample SAMN17057246, study PRJNA624740) | gut metagenome | biome: biome; isolation source: fecal sample | host: Bos grunniens | place: China: Xizang | collected 2019
AAAAAACAGATTGCCAAATACCTCATCGAGATTGCAAACAACCTCGGTATCGAGATGCCTAAGGTAGCCCTTTTGGCACCCAGCGAGCAGCTCCTGCCCAAAGTTGTAAGCTCGGTAGAGGCTGCAGCTCTTTCGGAGATGGGTCAGAATGGCGAGCTTGGCAAGGCTCTCTTCCAGGGTCCTTTGGCACTCGACGTGGCTATCGACGAGGAGAGCGTAAAGATCAAGAAGCTCACCGGCCCCGTTGCTGGCGACGCAGACTGCCTCTTGTTCCCCAACCTCGAGAGTGGCAACATCTTCTTCAAGGCTTGCTCGAAGTTCGCAGGCGCAGAGCTCGCAGCTATGGTAGCCGGTCCTTCGGCTCCTTGCGTGCTCACCTCGCGTGGTGACTCGACCAAGACCAAGCTCTACTCGATTGCACTTGCTTGCCTCTCGGCAAAATAGAACAAACCTACAAACTACTATAAAAACTTATGGAAAAAGCATTTAAGATTCTGACGATCAACCCCGGCTCGACCTCCACTAAGGTTGCCGTTTTCGAGAACGACAAGGAGCTCTTTTCGACCACCTTGCGCCACTCGAGCGAGGAGATTGGTCGCTATAAAACCATTCTCGATCAGCTTGACTTCCGCCGCGATGTGATTCTCGACGCAATCAAGCAGTCGGGCCTGGAGCTCACCGAGCTCGATGCAGTTATCGGCCGTGGCGGTCTTCTTAAACCCATCCCCAGCGGCACCTATGAGGTGAACGCACAGATGATTGAGGACATCAAGGAGAGGCCCGCAGGTCAGCACGCATCGAACCTTGGCGCACTTCTGGCTGCCGAGATCGCAAAACTCGCAGGCGTAGGTGCATACATTGCCGACCCCGTTGTTGTTGACGAGCTGCAGGATGTGGCACGCCTTACCGGTCTGCCCGAGCTGGAGCGCCAGTCCATCTTCCACGCCCTGAACCAGAAGGCCGTAGCTCGCGTATATGCCGACAAGATTGGTCAGCCCTACGAGGAGCTCAACCTGGTGGTTGCACATATGGGTGGTGGTATCTCGATTGGTGCCCACCGCAAAGGTCTTGTTGTGGATGTCAACAACGCTCTCGACGGCGAGGGTCCCTTCTCGCCCGAGCGTGCAGGTACTATGCCCGCACTCGCATTTGCAAAGATGTGTATGAGCGGCAAGTACACCCTGGCAGAGATTGCCAAGATGATCAATGGTAAAGGTGGCGTTGTGGCACACCTGAACACCAACGATATGCGCGAGGTGGAGAACCGCTACAACGCTGGCGACAAGGAGGCTATCCTGGTAGCTGACGCTATGGCATACGGTGTTGGTAAGTTCATCGGCCAGATGATTGCCGTACTCAAAGGCCAGGTTGATGCTGTCATCCTCACCGGTGGTATCGCCTACGACAAGAATGTTGTTGGCTACATCAAGAAGATGATTGAGCCTATGGCCAAAGTGGTTGTGATGCCCGGCGAGAATGAGCTCGAGGCACTCGCAATGAACGCCCAGAGGGTTCTCGAAGGCAAACTCACCCCCAAGGTATACGAGTAGCCCACGAAAACTCCATAAAGAATAAGGGACTGCCCAAAAGCAGTCCCTTATTCTTTATCACTAAATATGCTTACCTCTTGCGCCTTGGGAGGTAGCCAAGCAAAATCTCCTTGAGTTCTCGCCAAGCCTCCAGGTGGAGGAGTTCCGAGAGAAGTGCATAGAATCCTGCGCCGAGTAGAATCTTTGCCACAAAGACAATCCACAAAGGAATAGCAAGTGCCTCTCCGGCTACCCCTAAACCCCATATAAAGGCCATCATAAGTGCAGTAACAACAAGGTAAGGCAGCGCATCCTTCGCCCTCCCCAAGAGGGTCCACCCTCCGACATAACGCTTTGCGGTAAGGCAGTTAATGGTCATATCCGACACAAATATCGCCACCTGACCCCAAGCGATAGCCTTCACGCTAATGGGGATAGTGATTGTAAGGATCGCCGTAGCGATGAGTTTTTTCAGGAACTCGATGCGGAAAATCACATTACCATCGTCGCAAACCTTCACGAGATTAAACGAGATGACAGACAGAGGAGCCAGCAGGCCCGCAATGCTCAGAATACGCAAATAGGGCACCGCAGGGAGCCACACCTCGGGCAGCAACACTCGGAACATATCCTCGGCAACGGCTATCAATCCACACATCAGAGGGAACATTACAAATGCCCAGATAATGTAGACCTTACGAGCATTATTGTAAAGTTTCTCTTTATCCTCCTTTTGGCGTGAAAATGCCGAGAAAGTGACATTCAGCACCGCCATAATAGTGGAGGTAACAGGCATCTCCTTAATCTTATTTCCTCGGTCGTAGTAGCCCAGGTCGGCTTTTGTATAGAAACGGCCAATGAAGAGGTTGGAGATTTGGTAGTAGACATTGCTCACCAGGTCGCTCAGTAAAATGCGCGAGCCATAGCGAAACATTGCCCTAATTCGTTCAAGCGAGAATAACCACTTGGGCCTCCAACTGCTACCGAGCCACATCAAGGCCGTCTTCACAATCACCACGCCAAGTCGTTGACCGACAAGTGCCCAAACACCCCACCCCTTGAGCGCCATCCAAATGGCCACTCCGCTCGAGACGGCATTAGCCACAAGCACATAGAGCGAGAGATTGCGAAACTCCATAGTTCGTTGAAGTATCGCATTCTGGATGTTTGAGAATGAGTTGATTGGAATCAGCAGATAGAGAATCGGTGCTATTTGCACAAACCCAGGTGCAGAGAAGAACCTCGCACAAGCGGGCGCAATAGCTACCAGGGCGGCATAGAGCGCAATGGAGATAGCTATATTGACATAGAAAACCGACGAATAGTCCACATCGTCGACATCCTTTTTGCGGATGAGGGCTTGCGAAAAGCCACTATCGACAAGCGGCATAAGAATGGCCGGGAATGCCGCCACTATGGCCATCAGACCATAGTCCTCAGGGGAGAGAAGCGCCAGAAGAACAAGGCTCACAACGAGCTGTAGCAGGGCCGAACATATCTTCTCGATTGTCGACCAAGCCACCCCCTTGATCACCTTATTTTTGAGTTCCGAAGCCATTTTCTATCTTCACTCTCTGCACACCCCGCACCCCTACTCTTCGATTATGAAAATCTGCTCGCTCTCACCGTGCATCAGGTGTCTTTCGCGAGCATACTTTTCGAGGAAACGGTCGTCCGTCTTGAGGTTATAAATGAAGGTGCTATCCTCCACAATGAGTTCCCTGTAGTGTTTCATCTCGCGATGGAGATTATTAACCCTACGCTTGGTCTTGAAATATCCAAAAATATTCACATCCGAAAAGAAGCACACCATCAGCAGGAGCAGCAACGCCGCCCCCACCCAATGTGCGTTTTTCTTGAGGAATTCCTTAGTATTGGACATATCAAGCAGTACTTTATATTACTATTGATATACTACTCGTTTACAATGGTATAAATATCTTTCAGATTGCGACCGATGTCGTTGTAATCCAAACCGAAACCAACGATGAAATCATCGGGAATATCCATTGCACGATACTTCACCTCGTAGCTCTTGGTGAACTTAGTGGGCTTATAGAGCAGGGTTGCGATAGCAACGCTTGCGGGCTTATAACCCTTGAGCATCTCGAGCATATGCTCCATACTCTCACCCGTATCTACAACATCCTCCACAATGATAATGTGGCGGCCCTCGACGCTGCCGTTAATGCCAATCAGATCCTGCACCTTGCCTGTGGAGGCGGTGCCCACATAGGATGCAATCTTAACAAACTGCACCTCGCAGGTCAAATCGATCCTGGGCATCAGCTCGCCCATAAACATAAAAGCACCATTAAGAACGCCGAGGAACAGAGGGGTATCAACACCCTTGTAATCCTCATTGAGGCGATCTGCAACTCTCTGCACAGCCTCAGCAATCTCTGCGTGGGGGATGGAGAGTTCAAAAGTTTTGTCGTGAAGGGTCACGCGTGGTTTGTTATTTTGGCTCATATAGCACTACTAATTTATTGGTAAATATCCTATCAACGATTCTCCAACGGCTCAAACATTGGAGAAAAAAATATATATTTGCAAAGTTAATAAAAATTCTATGAACGAGAACACTTTTTTTGCGCTTTTAATCACACTATTTGCCGGACTCTCCACCGGCATCGGTAGTTTAATTGGCTTTTTTGCCCGCAAAACCAACACAAAATTCCTCTGCTTTTCACTTGGACTCTCGGCCGGCGTGATGGTCTACATCTCCTTTATGGAGATGATGCACAGCTCAAGGCTGTCGCTCGGCGAGTATTACGGCTCCGACGGTAAGGGTGCAGGCATCGCCGCCCTACTCTTCTTTGGTGGAATGCTCCTTGCCGCCCTCATCGACCGCCTTATCCCCGAGTCGGAAAACCCCCACGAGCTGCACAGCATTGAGGAGATTCAGGGCCAAGAGACCCAGAACCACTCCCACTCCAAGCACGCTCTGCGTCACGCAGGTATCTTCAGCGCCATAGCCCTTGCCATCCACAATTTCCCCGAGGGTATTGCAACATTTGTAACCTCCTACACCGATCTGGGTGCAGGCATTGCGATTGCCGTGGCTGTGGCCATTCACAATATTCCCGAAGGCATTGCCGTGTCGGTGCCCATCTACCACGCAACGGGCAGTCGCAAGAAGGCGTTTTGGTACTCCTTCTTCTCGGGTTTTGCAGAGCCCATTGGCGCAATGATTGCCTGGCTGGTGCTGATGCCATTCATCACCCCTGTGCTGATTAGTTGCATTATGGCCGCCGTTGCGGGCATAATGATCTACATCGCCTTTGACGAACTTCTGCCCGCCACCCACTACTACGGCGAAAACCACATAGCACTCTATGGTCTTTTCCTCGGTATGGCAATTATGGCAGCGAGCCTGGTAATCCTTTAATATAAAAGGTATCACAATAAAACGGGACCGCCAACACGCTGAGTGTCGGCGGTCCCGCTTTAATATTCTCTATCCTCGGGGTGCTACCCTACTGCACCTTAATCAGGGCCATATCCAGCAGAGCCACATTTCGATAGACGCTCACGCCTTTGACACGCTTGCCCTGCGCATCGAGGACCTTCACCTTGTCGGGGCGACCGTTGAGCCAAGTGCCGTCGTAGCTGGTGCCGTCCTCAAATGTATAGACGCCCTTCTTGTAGCCCGCATCACCAATCTGACCCTTGAAGCTGTCGCCATTGGCAAACCTTACGGATATCTCATCGTCGCACTTGCCCGACTTGAAGTTGAGCGTATAGGCGTCGCCCTTGGTGTTGCGGGCATAGAACTCGCCCTGCATCATATCATTCTTCCAGGTGCCGTTGTAAGTAGCGCCCGACCTCTTGACAATCTCGCCCTTACCATTTCGTACACCCTTGGCCCAAGAGCCTACATAGACATCGCCATTGGAGTAGCAATACTCACCAAGACCATTGCGCATAAAGTCGCTCATAGCACCCGAATAGACATCGCCGTTGGCATACTTCATCTTGCAGTTGCCCACCGTCTGGCCATTTTTGAACTGACCCGAGAGGACATCGCCATTGGTGAAGGTGAGCACACCCTTACCATTATAGGCGTCGTTGGCATAGCCGCCCTCATAGACCTCTCCTGTGGTCTCGGTAATTCGCACATAGCCATTCTTGGAGAACTTGCCGCCAGCAAACAGACCGACATAGTAGTCGCCGTTCATCAGTCGCAGTTTACCCTCGCCGCTATACTTACCATTCTCAAACTCACCCTCATAGATGCTGCCGTTTGCCAGGCGGAGTTTACCTTTGCCGCTATACTTGCCGCCCTCAAACATACCATCGTAGGTGTCGCCAACGATGAGTTGCAGACTACCGGCACCGTGATACTTACCACCCTTGAACTCGCCCTGGTAGGTGTCGCCGCCCGCCATAACGAGCACGCCGTCGCCATCATAGAGTCCCTTGAGGTAGCCGCCCTCATAGAAGTCGCCACTCTTGCTTGTGAACTTCACTCTACCGTCGCCCGAGAAGTTGCCCGACTTGAAGCTACCATCAAAGTAGTCGCCACTTGCCAGCTCGAGTCGGCCTTTGCCATCGTATTTGCCGGAGGAGAACTCGCCCACATAATTGTCGCCACTTGCAAGCAGAAGCTTACCTTTGCCCTCATACTTACCCTTGGCAAATGAGCCCTCATACCTATCGCCACCTACCATCTCGAGGTATCCGCTACCGGAGTACTCGCCACCTGCGAGCTCACCCTCGTAGGCATTGCCCTTCTTGTCGACAAACTTCACAAGGCCATTGCCCGAGAATTTACCACCTGCAAACTTGCCATCGTAGTAGCTACCATCAGCCACATCCAGACGGCCCTTACCGTGATATTTACCATCAGCAAATTCGCCCTCATACTTGTCGCCACTCGCGTAGGTCAGCCTACCCTTACCGTGATACTTACCCTTCAAAAAGAGGCCCTCGTACCTATCGCCACCGACCATTTCGAGCACGCCCTCGCCTTCGTAGAGGAAGTTTTTGTAGAGGCCCTCATAGTGGTTGCCCTTATTATCGGTGAATTTCACACGGCCCTCGCCCAGGAACTCGCCAGCCGAGAATTTGCCGTGGTAGTAGCTGCCATCGTGCAACTCCAAGCGGCCATTGCCTTCGTATTTACCCATCTTGAAGTCGCCGACATAGACATCACCCGTGTACATCACAAGTCGACCCACGCCGCTATACTTACCAGCCTTGAAGCCACCCTCATACAGGTCGCCATTGACCAACTGCAGAACGCCCTCGCCATCGTAGGCATTATTGACATAGGAGCCCTCGTAGGCATTGCCGACAACATCCTTGAACTTGACCATACCGTTGCCTGCGAAATTACCCGCCTCAAACACGCCGTCGAAATAGCTGCCATCGGCCACATCCAATCGGCCCTTGCCATCGTACTTGCCGGCAGCAAAGCCGCCCTTGTAGACGCTACCGTCGGCCAGGCGCAAGTGGCCCTCGCCGCTATACTTACCCAGAGCAAAGCCGCCCCTATACTCACCACCATCGGCAAGCGTCAGGACACCCTGGCCATCATATTTACCATTCTTGAACGAGCCCTCATACCTGTCGCCACCAGCCAACTGCAGCGAGCCCTTGCCGTGGTACTTGCCCACAGCGAACGAGCCGACATACTTATCGCCATCGGCACGCACCATCTCGCCCTCGCCGTCGTAGTGGCCATCGACCATCTGACCCTCGTAACTGTCGCCCGCAGCGGTAACCTCCGAGCAGTGGCCTGTCATAAACTTACCGGCCTTGAAAGTACCGTCGTATGTGTTACCATTGGCAAGCTTCAGTGAGCCTTTGCCGTCGTACTTACCATCGGTCAGGTGGCCCGTGTAGCTATCGCCCGTGGGGGTCAGCTCGGAGCAGTCGCCCGTCATAAACTTGCCGGCCTTGAAGATGCCCTCAAAGGTGTTGCCGCTTGCGGTGATGAGCGAGCCCTTGCCGTCGTACTTACCATCGACAATGTAGCCCACATACCTGTCGCCACCGCCATTGAGCTCCTGGCTCTCGCCCGAGATGAACTTTCCATCAACAAAATTGCCGTCGTAGATGTTGCCCGAGGCGGTCTGCAGTCTACCTTTACCGTTGCATTTACCCTTCGAGAAACCACCCTCATAGCTATCGCCATTGGCCCAAACAAGCTTACCTAAGCCCTCATATTTACCATCAACGATTGCGCCCACATAGCGGTCGCCATTGCCGTTGATCTCCTTGCTATCGCCAGCCACGAACTTACCCTCGGCAAAGGTACCCTCATAGGTATTACCGGCGGCAGTCACAAGTTTACCCTTGCCACCGCACTTGCCCTTGAGAAACTCGCCCTCATAGACATCGCCATTGGACCACACAATCCTACCTGAGCCCTCATAGAGGCAGTTCACCACGCCACCGACATACTTGTCACCTGTGCCGAGCCTCTCGGTACACTGACCCGTAACGAACTGATTGGCAGCAAAAAGACCTTCGTAAACATTGCCATTGGTAAGGCGCAATTTACCTTTACCCTCATAGACACCCGCCTTAACCTCGCCAGTGTAGACCTCGCCATTGTTGCGACTCATCTCGCCCTGGCCCGTTACCTCGCCATAGTCGAAGTTGCCGACATAGTAGAAGTCTGCGGTCTTAATCTCGCCACGACCGTGGTAGAGGCCATCCACAAACTCGCCGACATACTTGTCGCCATTGGCGCTCACAAGCGTACCCTTGCCATTATAGAGGCCGTCCACAAAGTTACCCGTATAGTTGTAGTCTGCCCCCTTCAGAGTGCCCTTGCCGCTATATCTACCTGCCGCAAAGTTACCTTTGTAAGTCAGACCGTCGTTCTGCTTATACTCGCCATAGCCGTGATACTCGCCTTTGCTGAAGGAGCCCTGGTAGCTATCGCCATTGGGATAGACAATCTTACCCTTGCCGTCGTAAAGACCATTCACAACACTACCCTCGTAGACATTGCCCTGGAAGGTCACCATCGAGCAGTAGCCCTTATCGAACTCGCCCTCGAGGAACTGACCGTCGTACATATTACCGTCGGCCAACTTGAGCTGACCTTTGCCGTGATAGAGGCCATTCTTGAACTCGCCGACATAGTTATATTCGCCCTCCTTGAAGGCCTGACCACGACCCGAGAGTTTATTCTCCTTGAACTTACCCGAGAGGCGCTGATAGACCCTATTGCTCTCACTCCAAGTGATTTCGCCATCCGTAAGTGAACCGTTTGCGAAGGTACCCTTCAGGGCGATACCCTTGAGGTTTGTTGCCTGACCCTTGCCGTGAGCCAATCCCTCCGAGGAGAAATCGCCGGTGTAGATGAAGGTGTTAATATCATCCAGGTAGGCAATCTCCATCAGGCCTGCCACGGGAATAAACGAAGAGTAGTCGGGCCTGTCGAGCGTCTTATCGAATACCCTGCGCTCGAGTTTATCGATATCCACATCGTCATAGAAGGGAGGGAACAGGCGCGAGGTGTTATCCGAGAAGGTGAAGTCCCAATGCAGACCGACAATCGAGGTCAGATCCTCGTCGGCATAGAAGTAGCGAGGATTCTTCTTCACTTTGTCGCTATTGAAGAGGTCATAGACAGCCATCGAGGTGCTGGCTCCCTGCTGGTGCATAAGGCGCTGCACATCCGAGATGGTGTAGCTATCGGGGCTCGACTTGTAGTAGGAAGGCAGCATCACAAACTCCACAGTGTGCTTTGCGGTGTTCAGATCGATATGATACTCCTTTCTACGGCCACTGAATGCCTCCACGCTCACCACATCGCCATTGGTCTGTAGCTTATACATTACCGCCGAGCGATTAATGTCATACTGCACATAGCTCTGCACCACGGGCTCAAGGCTGCCACTTTTGATGGCGGTCGTATACTCGTGCGAGAGCACCCTATTGCCGTTATTGTTGAACTCATAGAGTTTGAAGCTCGAGTAGAACTGCGTATTATTCACGCTTGCAATTGAGCCCTCGTAATTGACACTACCGTCGCTATAGAAAATTTTGGCATAGGTGTGGACACCGTTTTCGTATGTCATCTCCGCATAGGGGGTGCCATCCGAGTAGTTAATCTTGGTTATGCCGTGGGCTGTACCGTCGGCATACTCCGAAATCTCATACTGCAGCCATCCGAAACCACTCACATATTGCTCGTGATACCTGACAGCAACCCTCCTTTGAGCAGACGCCGCCCCAATGCTAAGCACACACACCATCAGGGCCGACAACAACAATCTATAGCTCTTCATCTCTTATCTTTCTTGTCGCACAACTCCCAGTGCAACAGGCTAGTATATTAAAAAAGCGGGGAGTTCAAATCAATTCGCTCTCTACACTACTCTCTTTTAGAGAGTATAACCTCACAAAGGTAGGCAATATTATTCTAATTAACAAAACATTCTCCCCCTAGCCCTGCAAACAAAAAGAGGAATCGGAAGAGCCTCGCCCCTCCGATTCCTCTATTTCTATCGTTATTTTCTCGCGCTGCTCGCTACACCAGGCCCGAGAAGCCCATAAAGGCCATAGCAAGAATACCTGCAGTAATGAGCGCAATGGGCACTCCCTTAACACCCTTGGGCATACCGACAACCTCCAGGCGCTCACGAATACCAGCCATAATGACAAGTGCCAGAGCAAAGCCGAGTGCAATAGATGTGGCATAAACAACCGACTCGAGGAGGTTATACTCCTTCTGTACAAGCAGCAGAGCCACACCCAGCACCGCACAGTTGGTCGTAATCAGCGGGAGGAAGATACCCAGAGCCTGATAGAGCGAAGGAGAAATCTTCTTGAGCACAATTTCCACCATCTGCACCAGAGCGGCAATCACGAGGATGAAGACGATGGTCTGCATATACTCCATACCCAGAGGTACCAATACATAGCTCTGAAGCAACCACACAACCAGCGACGAGATGGCCATAACGAAAGTTACGGCTGCACCCATACCGGCGGCTGTGCCCACCTTATTCGACACACCCAGGAAGGGGCAGATGCCAAGCGACTGGGCGAATACTACATTGTTCGCAAAAATGGAACCTATGATAATTGCAAATAACTCCATATCTATCAAGCTTTTTTAGTTGTCAGTTTGCGGAAAACAATCATAAGGTAGCCCAGAACAAAGAATGCACCGGGCGAGAGGATAAACACAAGCGCACCATCGCCCTGCCAGATGTCAAGGCCGAAGATGGAGCCACTGCCGAGTATCTCCCTGACAATACCAATCAGAGTGAGTGCCAGGGTGAAACCGAGGCCAATACCCAGGCCATCGAGAGCCGACTCCCACACATTGTGTTTCGAGGCAAAAGCCTCCGCACGACCAAGGATGATGCAGTTCACCACAATCAGCGGAATGAATACGCCCAGGGTGTCATAGAGATCCTGCACATAGGCCTGCATAAGCAACTGAACTACAGTCACAAACGACGAAATAACCACAATAAAAGCAGGGATGCGCACCTTATCGGGAATCACACTCTTCAGCAGCGAAATCACAATATTGGACATCACCAGCACAAACATTGTTGCCACACCCATACCCATACCATTGAAGGCCGAGGTGGTTGTCGCAAGCGTGGGGCACATACCCAACACAAGCACAAAAGTGGGGTTATTCTTCAGAATACCATCCGTAAAAAATTTCAAATTCTTACCCATAACTTTCGCCTCTTAGAGATTAACTTTTTTATAGGTTTCATAAGCCTTCTCCACTGCTTGAGCATAAGCCCTCGAAGAGATTGTAGCCGAGGTGATTGCATCAATATCGCCACCACTATTTCGCAGAGCAAAATTAAGCTTTGAGGCATCCTTGCCCTTAACGCTCTGGAGCAATACACCATCCTCCTCGGTCATCTTTCCACCAAGCGATGGGGTCTCCTGCTGCTCCACAACCGCAACATCCACAATCGTTGCTTTCGTGTCGAAAAAGACTGCAAGGCTTACGGGTACTGCTCGGCTATAACCCTGAGCAGAGGTGTATATCACGCAGCCCAGCGTCACATCATCTTTACCGAGAATCTCCACCAGGTGGCCATCAACCACCTCGTTTGCAACGACACTGCTCCCCTCCACAAAGCGGGTGGAGTCGAAACCACGCTGCTCGGTGTTCTCGCTCTCATACTGCTTAACTGCCTCATAAGCAAAGCCAACAGCCTCCGAGTAGGCTCTCGAGGAGATAGTGGCAGCGGTGAGTGCATCCACATCACCACCATCCTTCTTCACCCTCATATCCATCTTGCTCGCCTTCTTGCCAACAAAGCTCTTCAGCAGAGCATTGTCGGCCGACGACATATTGGCTCCAAGGCCAGGAGTTTCCGCTTGCGCGAGCACCTCAATGTTGTGAATGGTGCCATCCAGACGGAAGCCCACCATCAGTTCAATATTGCCATTAAAACCATTGGGAGAGGTAGTCTTTACGGCGTAACCCACAGACTCTTCGCCTTTTAGGACCTCATAGATAACGCAACCCTTCATCTCCACCGTATCGATAATCGTATCGAACTCGGGGAGAGCTTTGCGGAGTGCCTCGACAGCCTTATTCTGCTGTGCAAGGGCAATGGGCTCTTTGGTCAGCGAGTAGACCACCGCAACCGCACCGGAGCAAACCAGCGCAATGACAAAGAGCATCAGGACCATATTCTTAAGTGTACTTTTCATATCTACTCTCCTCCCCTACTTTTTACTTCTTACGGCACCAAAACGCCTGGGGCGCATATACTTATCAATCAGCGGAACGAGCGCATTCATAATCAGGATGGCAAAGGACATACCCTCGGGATAGGCACCCCAAAGGCGGATGAGCATCGTGATTGCACCAATGCCCACAGCGTAGAGCACCATACCCTTCTTGGTCATAGGCGAGGTCACATAGTCGGTAGCCATAAAGATTGCGCCCAGCATAGCACCACCACTGCAGAGGTGGAACAGAGGCGACATATACTCCTCGGGGGAGATTGCCCAAGTGATACCTGCAAAAATCGCCATTGTGCCGAGCACACACACGGGAATATGCCACGAAATAACCCTGCGCACCAAGAGCCACACAAAGCCCAGAAGCAGAGCCACAACCGAGATCTCACCCATCGAGCCGCTCTGGATGCCAAGGCTCATATCCACAAGGCTAACCCTCTGCATAACCGAACTCACAGGCTCGCCTGCTGCAAGTGCCTCTTTTGCCATCGACAGCGGAGTTGCACCCGTCACAGCATTTGCCGCCTCGGGAAACGAGGTCATCGCCACGGGGAAGGCGATCAGAAGGAACACACGAGCCACAAGTGCGGGGTTGAATGGGTTTTTACCCAGACCGCCGAAGGTCATCTTTGCAATGCCAATGGCCACCACTGCACCAATCGCAACCAGGCCGAGATTAATGTCGGCCGGCAGGTTGAATGCCAACAACACGCCCGTCACTACGGCCGAGAGGTTGCCGAGGGTCGAAGGGCCCTTGAGCATAAACTTCTGCACCATCCACTCCACAAGCACACAGCAAGCCACCGAAAAGGCGGTAACCACAAAGGCCCTAAAGCCATAGGCCAACACGGCGACCACGAGTGCAGGCAGGAGCGCAATGAGAACATCGCCCATCATACGAGTTGTATCGTTGCTTCCGTGGGTATGCGGAGCGGGCGAGATTACCAATTTCTGACTACTCATAATTCTATTCTTATTTTCTTCTTTTCGTTCTACTTCTTAGCCGCAGCTCTTTCGCGCATACGCTTCATAACCTCGGCCTTGCCAATCCTCACCCAATCCAGCAGGGGAAGGTACGAGGGGCACGAGAAGGTACAGCAACCACACTCGATGCAGTCGGCAATATAGTGCGCCTCCAACTCCTCATAGTCACCCCTCTGGGTAAGCGTACTGAGCAGATAGGGCTCCAGACCCATAGGGCAGGCCTCCACGCACTTGGCGCAACGGATACAGCTACCCTCCGTCTGGCGCAGAGCATCCTCGGTGGGAATCAGCAGCACGCCCGAAGTACCCTTGGTAACAGGTGCGTCGATGTTGCTCACCGCACGGCCCATCATAGGACCACCGGCCACCACCTTGCCTACGCCCTCCATTCCACCGCAATACTCAATCAGAGCACTCATAGGGGTACCAACCCTCACGAGCAGGTTTTTGGGTGAAGCAAGAGTTGAGCCTGTGACCGTTACAACCCTCTCAATCAGGGGCTTATTAAATACAACAGCCTCATAAACTGCCAGAGCTGTGCCGACATTCTGCACCACTGCACCCACATCGATGGGAAGACCACCACTGGGCACCTCTCGACCCGTAACAGCAGCAATGAGCTGTTTCTCACCGCCCTGAGGGTAACGCATCTTAAGGGGCACAATCCTTACATTTGTTTGGCTCTTTGCCAACGCCTGCAGGTGTTTGATTGCATCGGGCTTATTATTCTCTATACCTATATATATTTTATCTACGCCAATGGCCGTAGCTAAAAGCTGAGCACCTGCAAGGAGATCTTCGCCCCTCTCGAGCATCACACGGTAGTCGGCCGTAAGGTAGGGCTCACACTCCACGGCATTAATGATAAGGCACTCGGCCTTCTTGCCGTTAGGAATCGAGAGTTTCACGTGGGTTGGGAAGGTTGCACCACCCATACCGACAATACCCATCTCCTTCACCTTGGCCACAATCTCTTCGGCAGTGAGGTCAACTTTGCCCTTAGGATCGCCGCCTCGCTCAATGCCCTCGAGCCACTCATCGCCCTCTACGGCAATAGTGATGGCGGGTTTCATATTGCCCTGAGCATCGGGCCTGCTATCCACAGCCGTAACCGTACCCGACACCGACGAGTGGATATTGCTCGACACGAAGCCACCTGCAGTAGCAATAACCTGACCCACGAGCACCCTATCGCCCTTGGCAACGGTAGCCACCGCTGGGGCTCCAATGTGCTGCGAAAGAGGAATGGTCACACTTGCGGGAATGGGAAACTGCTCAATGGCCGAATCCTTGCTATATTTCTTACAATCAGACGGATGAATACCGCCAATAGGAAAAGTCTTCATCATACTCTCTACTCTGTTTTAGCCGTTTGAGGTTCTACTTCTGCCACCTTGCGGGGAGGGAAACCGAACTCCACGATTGCTCCCGTGGGGCACTCCACAACACACTTACGGCACATTTTACACTTCGCATAGTCGATGTAGGCCAGGTTGTTCTCCACCGTGATAGCCTCAAAGGGACACACCTTAGCACACTTGCCACAACCGATACAAGCCACCTTACACGCCTTGCGAGCCACAGCGCCCTTATCCCTATTGACACACGAAACATATATCTTGCGTCCTTTGGGCGCCTTCTTCCTCAGCTCAATGATATGCTTAGGACAAGCCTT
>JAEIGA010009277.1_pt1 | contig 14883 bp, 13 predicted proteins | sample 9270691 | NCBI WGS metagenome assembly JAEIGA01 (sample SAMN17057246, study PRJNA624740) | gut metagenome | biome: biome; isolation source: fecal sample | host: Bos grunniens | place: China: Xizang | collected 2019
TTCTTCTATACTCGGTTCAGGGATATTGTCGAGGCTGATCTGAGTCATCTTATTGATATTGCGAAGATGTTTCAGGGCAATATTTCTTACAATCGAACACATCCATGCTTCAAGCCTCGAACTATCTCTCAGCTGATCGAGGCTAGAAAAGATCACGATAAATGAATCGTGCAGTAGATCGCAGGCTACATCATGGTCATGAACATAATGAAGACATATTCCGAACAGTTTGTTGGAGTATGCCTTATAGACTTCAGTGAAAGTCTGTCTCTGTATGTCGCTTATCGGTGCCATTATTATATATGTACCCAAATTGCCGAAAGACTGCGCGAATTTCTATTATATTATTTATAGATGCATACAGAAGCAGTTTCGTTACATGATTCACAATTATTCTTTGTAGATTTGCATCCTATGCCTGTAAGTGTTTCAGATAATTCCATGGATTTCGAAAGTTTATTCATGTACAACTTCCGTCCTCTATGTCTTTATGCCCTGCATTATGTAGGTGATACTGACATGGCTGAGGATATCGTACAGGAATGTTTCGCATCCTTGTGGGAAAAGATTCAGCAGGGGGCTTCTGTGCGGAACAGACGTGCGTACCTTTATATGGCTGTAAGGAACAGGTGTCTTGATCAGCTGCGTCGCAAAGGTGTGCCTGCAGAGTCCCTCAGGCCGTACGACTCATACGGTATAATAGATGATGACGAAGCCGAGGCCCGTTCTCAGACAGAAGCCAGGTTGTGGACGGCTATAGATTCCCTGCCGGAGAAATGCAGGGAGATCTTCATTCTCAACAAGAGGGACGGACTGAAGTATGAAGAGATCGCTCAAGAACTGAACCTGTCTGTAAATACTGTCAGAAACCAGGTCAGCAAGGCTCTCAGGATGCTCAAGGAAGGCGTGATAAAGATTTATACATTGTTTTTTGCATAATTTTCAAAAACGGATAGTACTATTTCATTGAACCTGCGTCTTATTGACGGAAACAGAATCCTGAATAAGAATTATGTCACATTTTGAAGACAGACATCTGGACTTTGTGCTCAAGCATTACAAGGAGGGCGCCTTCGATACTCAGAAAGCTATCGGACGCTTCCGGGATGCCTATGGCATAAGACCACAGCCTCGCAGACGCTTGAATTTCGCTGTGATAAGTGTTTCGGCTGCTGCATCTGTCCTTCTTGGAGTCTTCCTTTATCTGAATCGTGAGTCCTCTCAGTGGACTGAGATCACTGCGGAATCGGCAGTCCTGCCGGACGGTACCAATGTGATTCTGTATCCCGGTTCGGTCCTTAAGTACAGGATGGAAGATGAAAGGGAAATAAGGATGGATGGCAAGGTGTGGTTCGATGTGGCCCGTGATGAAGGCAGACCGTTTGAAGTCGACGCGAATGGAGCTTTTGTCAGAGTCCTCGGAACAGAGTTCATGGTGGATGATTCGGAAGAAGGAGTCAAGGTGTATGTGCAGGAAGGCAAGGTACTCTTTGCCAGAAAGCACGATGCGGAAGGAGTCGTCCTCACCGAGGGAATGAGCGCAGTCCTTGGTGCGGATGCTTCAATGCCTGTGATCGAAGAAAAGCCGGATGTGAACTCCATAGCATGGAGCCGTGGATCGTTCATCTTCGACCAGACCCCTCTGAAGGAGGTGCTTGACTGCCTTTCAGATTATTATCATGTCTCGTTCGCTGCAACAGATCTTTCCAAGCGTCTTAGCGGAGAGTTCCATACAGACGATCTGGACCTGATAATAGAATTGATAGAATCGGCTCTGGATGTGACCATAATCCGCAAGTAGGACACTAAGAACTTACAATGAGACACGTACTGTTATTATTTACAACCATCATCGTGATGGCCTTGTCTGGCTATGAGGCATCTGCAGGAACAGGTGCCGGACGCCAGGACGCTACGACCCTCAAGGAACAGATGGAGGCCATGCATGAGAAATTCGGAGTGAATTTCGTCTATGACTCTTCCATCAACCTTGATATCCCTTGCAAAACTGAGTCACTTGAAGGTCTTGCCCGGTCTGATAGGGACTCCCTCGAGACTGTACTTACAGCCATCTTTACAGGTACCGGTATCGAATTCGAAATCATGAAGAAATATGTGGTTCTGACCAAGGCAGGCTCTAAAAAGAAGCCCAAGGACTATACCATTCTGATTGAGGAGCAGCATGATACCATCAATGAATCTGTAGTCACCGCTTTGGCCGATCCGCAAAGGAACTCCACCCAGACCGGCCTTAAACGTATCGACAGCAAGGACATAAACTCAGGTTTTGCCATTTTCAGCACTCCCGATGTCATCAAGACCCTCCAGATGATGCCCGGTGTGGCTTCCGGAACAGAACTTCTTTCCGGTTTCTATGTGCATGGAGGTGACGGAAGCGACAATCTTTTTCTTCTTGACGGTGTGCCTGTCTATCAGGTCAGCCACCTTCTCGGCCTCTTCTCATCCTTCAATTCCGATGTCATCGGAAGCATGGATTTCTACAAGAGCGGCTTTCCTGCACGTTATGGCTCGAAGATGTCATCCATTGTGGATGTGACCACAAGGGACGGCGATTTCAATGATTATCACGGACTTTTCTCCGTCGGTCTCATCGACGGCCGCTTCCAGTTCGAAGGCCCTATATGGAAGGGAAAGACCTCTTTCAACATAGGTCTCAGACGTACCTGGACAGAGACCATATCCATTCCTGTCATTGCTTATATCAACAAGATGCAGAATGATGATTCCTATGATGATTTCACGGATAGACATATCAGGAGCCGGGTCAATCTGAGATATGCATTTACGGATCTCAATGCCAAGATCACCCATAAGTTCAGCAATACAAACGTACTTTCCGCGAACTTTTATACAGGCAGAGATATCTTCAAGTATCTTGATGATTATGAAACCACGTCGAATGATGGAACATATTCCAGAGATATAATGGAAGCAAGCCTTTCATGGGGCAATGTCCTCGGATCATTGAACTGGAATTATGAGTTTGACAGGAATCTGACGATGAAGAATATAGCGTATTACAGCGGTTCTCTTTCAGGTCTGAGCTTCTATGACCGGTCTGTCGATGTCCCTGGCAATGATGCGAAGGAAGGTATTTATGTCAATTCGGATGTGCATAATATCGGACTTAAGTCTGACTTCTACCATGTTCCGGATTCTCGTCATAAGTTGAGATACGGAGGTACGGTCCAGTATCATATCTATAATCCGAACACGACTGCCAAATCGGATTTTATCGAGAACAATGTAAGCCAGACATACGTAGCTTACGCGGACTCTCTCAGGTACGATACATTTGAGGCTTCCGTATATGCTGAGGATGAGATTGCTCTTACCGATGCATTTTCGGTCAATGCAGGACTCAGGTACGGCATCTATGCGACCGGAGAGAAGGTCTGGCATTCTCTTGAGCCTCGTGTGGCTATGAAATATACCTTCAATGAACATATAACAGCGAAGGCATCATATACGGAGATGAGCCAGCCCTCTCATCTTCTGTCGTCGATTTATCTGGACCTTCCTACAAATGCATGGCTGCCGTCGACAGCCAGGATCCGTCCGTCAAGGTCGAGGGAGGTCGCAGGTGGAATATATACGGATTTTCCGAACAATATCCACCTGAATGTCGAGGGATGGTACAAGAAGATGTATAATCTGCTCGAGTATGCAGGAGCATACAATATCTTCCCTCCTTTGACAGACTGGGAGAACTGCTACAAGAGCGGATTGGGCCGCTCCTGGGGTGCGGAACTTGATTTCGGCTATGATAACGGACGTACTGAGGCGAATGTATATTATACTCTCTCATGGTCTCAGAGGAAATTCGAGGAATTCTATCCGGACTGGTACAGGGACAGGAATGATAACCGTCACAAGCTTACTCTCATGGCGAAACATAAGTTCGGAAAGAGACTTGAGATATACGGAGCATGGAACTGGCATAGCGGCAACAGGATTACTATTGCGACCCACAGTGCCGGAAGAGAGGATGTGTATTCGGAGCCGAACAATGTGAAGCTTCCTGATTATCACAGGCTTGATGTAGGTCTGAATTTCGTGAAGAGAACCAAGCGCGGAAATACAAGCATCTGGAATCTCAGCCTGTACAACGCATATAGCAGGGCGAATGCCATATCGGCGGAGATGGACTGGAAGTGGCTTGATAACGAAAAGTTTGCATACTACGGAATGTCCATAGGTATCATCCCTATTGTTCCGACATTCAGTTATACCCTTAAATTCTGATAAGATGAAGAAATATAAATACATATTGCTGACACTTTTGTCATCCCTGTGTGTTTCCTGCATACAGCCGTTTGACTTGAAGCTTGATGACGATCCTGCCATCTTTCTCGAGGCCTTTCCAGGAGTGGAGGATGTGGTCGTATTCAAGATACTTCCTGCATATTCATATTCTAACAGTGCCGTAAAGCCTGAGCTCAATCCGGAGATAATATTCATGGTCAATGGCGAGAGGGTACCTGTAGTGCTGAATAAGGACTATTGCATGGGGGAGGAGTATGACCAGACCTGTTATATAGCGGATTACAAGCCTATGCCGGGAGACAGGATGAGTGTGGAGGTGTCTTCTGAAGGATTCCCGACCATTTATGCGGAGACTTCCATTCCGGATGTGTTTCCGGAGAGGAAAATTGATTTTCAGGTCATCAGTACAGGTAAGGAGAAATATGGTATAGTCTCAGTCTCGTTTGAGGATGATGAGGAAACAGATCTCTCGTATGGACTGCAGATATATAATGAGACAGTACGTACTTATCCGGATACCGTAGCGGTTTTTTATGATGAATACGCAGGTTCCCAGATTATTGAGGAATATGATATCTATGTTCCCGGGCTTGACGGTATGTGCATTTCATTCAATGGCTGGTCTGTCAATTCGTCTTATTATGATATCGCAGCCTGGAATGACGATTCCTTCAATGGAAAAGAGAAGACATTGTCAATGCCGGTGGACAGATACTATTACGGGGAAGACTATACGGAGGATTCCTTTTATGTGCACGAAGAAGAGAGGGAAATATGGGGTGAAGACGGGCCTACCGGAGAATATTATACAGAACTGCAGCGTAACAAGCTCGTCATGTATACCATGAGTCATGAATTTCACAAATATGTGATTGCCAATGAGTTGAAATATGCAAATACGGAAGTGTTTGCTGGAATCGCACCGTCAAACTTCTGCTATTCGAATGTGGAGAACGGCTATGGGGCATTTGCCGGAATTTACAGGGTGGAGTCGGAATGGATAACCAAGGAATTTATAGAGGAAAACAGATGATGAAAAAGAGTTTCATATATGCCCTTGTTGCGGGAATGATGATATTGAACGGATGCGATTATCATCCGTATTACGATGGTCAGGAGATGTGTGCATATTATGAGCATACGCGTATGCTTCTCAAGGAAGATGGGAAGCACATATATATGACCTTGCAGTATGAAGGGGAAAGCCCTTTTGTCATGGAGATTTATGGAGGACAGGGAAAGAACCATACGATAACTGTCTCAGATCCGGATTGTCTGGGATATTCATACGCACCAAGCGAGGTGAAGACCCCTCCCTTTGATTATGACCTCAATGCTGCTGAGATAACATTTCTGCCTAAGAAACTGGGCGAGACCTCAATAACTGTAACAGACGAGGATACGGGGGAGTCCATCCAGTTCTATGTCCATATCGCAAACGCGCATTGTGCGGTGCAGGTCGCTTATTATATATCTAAGGATAATTCAGAGGGAGCCTATGATAATAAGACAATATTTGCCTTTAAGTATGGTGGTGTGGATGATGTGCTTAATATATACAGCGGATTCCTCTATAGCACTGAACTGGAGCATGTTGTCAGCGGAAAATATGCTTTTGTAGAAATAGATGGTCTGCTTTATTTGGAGATGACTTACCCGGCAGATGAAACGGGACGTCCTGCATCCGACGGTATCGAGACCTTCCGAAGATATCAGGTGCAGTTTGATGGGGGAGGTTCGGCAGATGCCGGATCAATGCTCGGATATATGAACCTCCTTGATTTTAAAGTTCAGACCAAGGAGGTCGTCATGCCCGATGGAATGGAAAATTTCAGATTTGTAGATGTCACAGGTATAGAAGAGTCTGAACTGGAAATGTTTGATCCTTATTTCTATCCGGATGATCCGTATGCACAAGCAGGAATACTGTTCGACCATTTCTATGCATACTCAGCCAGATATGTTGCCCTGAACTTATAATCTTATAGTCCATAAACCGATTGCCACGACGTGCAGTTCTTTCATGAATTCTGCACGTCGTGGTAATCGATAATTATTCTTCTACGTCTTTAAGGGTGATTCTGATTACACCTTCTTTCCCTTCGGCTCCATACTGTTTCAATGCATCCTCTGTCTTGAGGACCTCCATTGATTTGATGGTCTGAGGATCGATGCTATCGAGGTTGAAGTCCTCAGGCATCTTTTCTCCGTTGATGACGAAGAGGATATCATCTGTGTCAGCTCCTTCTCCTTCTCCTTCTCTGTTCATTATGAAAACTTTATTTGTTGTATTCACTATTTCCTCGCCGTCCCTTTCTATTTTAAGGTCTTTCGCTCTCATGTCATCGATATTGATGGTTCCATCAAGAGTTGTATCCGTAGGGTAGACACCCGCTCGTGCCTTTTTCCCGTTTTTAAGATATGAGTTGATGAGTACCACATCATCGTGCTGCTGCATAGCTTTATTGAAGAGGTCTTCAGACACCATCAGGCCATTTACAAGATAGATGTTCTCGTTTACATTCACTCCTGTATATGTCAGATTGTGTTCGTTCCCATTCTTATCGTATGAAATGAGTGTGAGAGTTCCCTTATCCTCATCTACAATGAGACGGCCGTCGTAAAGATTCTTTTGGGTAAAAGTACTCATTTCTTTAGAAGCTCCCTTTACGGATTCTATTTTGTACCAATTTTCACTATCTTTGTCGCTTAGAGTGTCAGCCACAGCGACAGGCTGCTGGTCTTCATACAGGTAATCTACCTTGGTTTCGGCTGTTGCCGCTAAAGAGATTCCTACAAGAGGAATGACGTAGAGAGCCTTCCAGACGCTCATACGGGATGATTTTTTGTTTGACATCATGGTAATACGTTGTTTAAGTGTACTGTGATTAAAGCTGTTGGCAACTGAGTAGCCGCTCTTGCTGACAGCTTTTCTTATTAATAGATATTGGTATTCCTTGACATTTGCTCCGCTGCGCAGGACTGCGTCATCCGCCTCGAACTCATGGATGGCACGAAGGTCAGCCTTAAGCATCCATATTGCCGGGTTGAACCACTGCAGGGCAGTGACGAGGTCTGTAAAAAGGATGTCCCATGAATGTCTGAGTACGATATGTGCCTTCTCATGTGTAAGGATCTGAGAGTAGCCGCTCTCATAGTCCTTGCGCGAAAGCACGATGTATTTCATCCAACTGAACGGTGCTGTGTCAGAATCTGTTATTACGAGTGTTTCTCCGCTTTCGAGGGCCTTGTGTTCTCCGCTTCTGATTATCCCCATGACCCTTGCGATGGAAATCATAGATGTTGCCAGTACGACAGCCGCTCCGAGCGCAAAGATGATTGTCAGCGCAGTTGTCCACCATGGTACTGCTACCTCAGGTATGGCGGTGAATGTGTCTGCGGACATGCCTTCGGACATCTCCGGTACCGGTGACGGCGCGGAGATGGTCACGACCTCATGGATGGTGATGACGCAGAGGGGAAGTACGAATGATAACGCAGCCGTTCCGAGAAGCACGATACGGTTGAAACGGTGGAACGTGTCCTTGCTCAGAAGCAGGCGGTAGAACATGTAGAATACCGCCAATATCACGGCTGCCTTGCCTTGATATATCAGAAACTCAGTCATGTTATTGTCCTTTTTCGATCTGTTCTATCAGTTCCTTCAGTTCCTCGATGCTGATCTTCTCCTCCTTGACGAGGGTTGACACTGCGTGGAGATACGAATTGTTGAAGTAGCTGCTGATCAGTCCTTTGAATGAACTTCCAGCATAATCTTCCCGGCTTACGAGAGGGTAGTACTGATAGGAGTTGCCGTATGCCTTATGACCGACGAACCCGTTGCTTTCCAGGGTGCGGACCATTGTGGAAAGGGTATTGAAATGGGGCTTAGGTTCGTCATAGAACTCGAGAAGTTCACGTACGAACATAGCCCCTTTATCCCAAAAGAGATTCATGATCTCTTCTTCTTTTCTTGTAAGTTTCTTCATGTCGATATCCTTTACGACACAAAGGTAACTAAAAAATCTTTTAATGCAACTAATTTTATTAGTTATTAAACTAAATTTATTAGTTTGCATCTCCGGAAGAATGAACTTTTACTGCATTCGATTCTTCTGGGAAGTACCGGCACCGGTTCCTTTGTATTTGCTCTGAGTGGTGTTGAAGTTGTAGCGGAGGGTGATTCCGTAGGCGCGCATGGATGTTTTACTCCATTGTCTGAGGGAATATGCCTTGCTGTACATGTTCATTTCTGCAATCTGGTCATCCAGAATGTTGTTTGCATAGATATCCACCGTAAGAGTATTCTTAAGGAAAGACTTCCTTACTGATACGTTGAGGTCGTTGGTTGATTTCAGCATATGATAGACTCTGTGGTCTCCCTTTCCTTGGAACGAGTAGTCTGCATTGATCATGAATCCCTTCGGGAGGACGAGGGTATTACTGAACTGAATGACTGGGAGCGGCTGGTTCAGATGGATTCTCTCTCCCATGGAATCGACAGTAAGCCACTGCTTTACGAGTGCCAAAGTCAGTCTTGGATGCCATATTCCGATGGTTGGAGTCGCGGCAATCATCGCCTGCATGGTAGGGATGCTTCTGTCGAAATTGTCATAATATATCTGGATGGCATTGTCTACTCCGTTCTGTACTGTAGCATTATGAAGTATGGCATTCTTGACCACCTGATAGCTTACTCCTGCCTGAATGAATTTCCATACTGCAGCGAGAGACAGATCATGGTTCATTTCCGGTCGAAGCAGAGGGTTTCCTTGCATGACACTATAACGGTCGATATAGACAAGGGAGTTTGTCAGGTAGCTGTAGTGAGGTCTTGTGGTCTTTGCAGAATAGCTGAGCTGAAATTGAAAAGGTCCTGCGACTGCTGCAAATGAAGCATTAGGGTAGAAGTTGTCATAGGTTCTGCTCTGATCTTCTTTCAGAAGATCATTCTCATAATATTTGAATCCTATATGTTCATACCTTACTCCTGCTGTCAGGCTTCCGAAAGGTAATGGATAAGCATATTCAGCGTATGCACTTGTCTCAGACTCCTTTATCGTGGTAAATGCACTTGGTACATAACCTTCTCCATTGATGTATTCATCGTATCTGTTTGTGTAGGAATATTCACTTCCTACGGTGAGTAGTCCACCCAGAACGGGATAGGTAAGTGTCAGTTTAGATGCGTAGAGTCTGTTGTGTGTATTGCTTGTGGTATTCAATATGCGGTCATCCTGATACTGGCTGACCTCATTGTATGTCTTGATTTCATTGCTCCTGCTGTCGTGGAAGTCTGCGTTGAAGTCGATGCCGAGCTTGTCTGCCGTACCATTGTAATACATGTTGATTTCATGTGTCGGTGCCGGTTCTGAATATCCTTCTGCAACAGTATTGGTCTCGTCATCTAATACTCCATTAAATTTAGCACTGGTTAGGATGTCCTGAGTAGAAGATGACCTGAGGCTGAAACTTGGCCTGTATCTTACTCCGGCAGAATGATTTTCATTGATCTGCCAGTTCAGACCCAAAGTAGGAACGATTGCCTGGCTTCTGCCATCAAGATATCCCGATTGCTCTGTTTCAAGCTTTTGACTTGACATGAGTGTCTGATACATATCTGTGTCCTGAAAATACTCAGAATCCGTATAGGCTACTGACCCGAAGATGTCCAGTCCGTTGTGCCTGTAGTTCATGTTTATTGCCTCGTTCAGATTGGTATATCTGGACTGGGACCATGTCGAACGTATATCGAATCCGAATCCGTCTCCAGCTCTTTTGACTGTCTGGATTCTGATGACAGCCTTTACGGTAGCATCATATCTTGCTCCCGGATTCTGAACTACATCTACAGACTTTATATCTCTTGAACTCAATTGTTCCAGTTCGGATGCATCTCTGAGGAGTCTGCCGTTTATGTATATTACCGGGGTTCCTTTACCGATGACCTCATATCCTCCGTCTTTTGAGACTACTCCCGGCAGTTTCTTCAGGACATCATTTGCGGAACCGGCTTCTGCAAGCACGCTGTTTTCTACTGGGGTAACGAAGGCGTCTCCTTTTATTACAGTCTTTGGCAGGTAACCCTTTACCACAGCCTTGTTGAGCATTTCCGAATCGGGGATCATCCGAATTATGCCGAAGTCACTGCCTTTGACAGGTGATATGTATGGTTCATATCCGATGAAAGAAATATGAATCATTGAAGCCTGAGGATCAGAGGTGAGGGAGAATACTCCGAGGGTATCCGTCATTACACCATCAAGATAGGTGGAATCTGCTTTCTGGAGCATTACATTTGCGTACGCAAGTGGTTCGTTGTTTTCGTCAACTATCTTGCCCTTGAGGGATTGCGCAGAGGTGTTGAGGGATAGTGCCGCCAGTAAAAGGGGAGTGGCGGCACGAAGGATTGTATTGATGATTTGTTTCATTTGTTAAATCATTGTGTTGTTATGCTATACACCCCAGATCATGAAGGTTCCTATCGTATCGACGGCAGTTTTGGCAACATATCCTGCAAAGACAAATATGCTTATTATCCATGAGATAAAGATTATCAGACCAGGCTTCCAAGAAGGGTACTTAAGGTCAAAGATGAGCATGATGCCGTTATACATGAACCAAATGAACAGGAGTCCGACGATTATTGCGGGGAAAATCCAGAATGTCTCGTTAGACAGAAGGTCTGCAATGAATTGAGCTTCTCTGTTCATAGTACCGAAATCCTCAAATCCGTCCGCAATTTCTTCTGCAATCTCATGACTGACAATTGCAGGAAGTGACGGAATCACCACTCCTCCTATCATACCTCCGAGACCAATTATCAATAGGAGGATTCCTAAGAATACACCTCCTCCTCGTTTAATCGTCTGACCAGCAGGGGATTCTGCAACCTCTTTGATCTCCTTTCCGAAATCGAATTCCTTCGCCTTGTAGCTTTCAAGGTCCTTCGGCTTACCCTTCATTTCACGTCTCTGGTCGTCAGTACGGGCTGCCGGCATTGCAATCCAGAGGAGGAGATAAATGAATGGAACAGGAGCTATAGTGATGTGCAGGGCATTATTGATATGGCTGACAATCGGTATCAATGAGAATAAGATAAAGAGTATTCTAAATAATACCTTATCTATGCCGAAATATGTTCCGAGGCCGGAGCAGACACCTCCCAGCACTCTCTCATCCATATTTCTGTATAGGCGCTTGTTTTTCCAGCTTTTCTTTTCCTGTTGCTGTTCTTTTACTTCCGGCTTTTCTTCAACTTCCGGTTCAACATCCTCCTGAACCAGCTGTTTAGGATTTCCGATGCGTTGTTTTATCTCCTGGACCATTCTCAGGTTCACAACCATTCCACTCATGCATTTCTCACGAAGGAGCTCTGCGATTCTTTCCTCTATGTCGGCTGTAATCTCTTCTGCATTTGGATCAGATCTGAAAGCGTCCTTGATGTCACTAAGATATGTTGCAAGTTCGTCGTATGCGTCTGTCTCTATTGTGAACGCGTATCCGGACAGACTTATGTTTTCAGTTGTCTTCATTTTATTCAGGTTGTGCTTTAGATCCGTTTCTTATTGTTTCAATTCCTTTGTGAAGTTCATCCCAGGCTGCATCAAGCTCCGCCAGCTGTTCCTTTCCGTAGTTTGTAATCATATAATATTTCCTTGGAGGTCCCTGAGTGGATTCTTCCCACCTGTAATTGAGAAGACCGAGCTTTTTAAGTCTGATAAGCAGCGGATAGATTGTACCCTCTGCAACGATTATATTCACATCCTTCATCTTCTGGATGATGGATGAAGCATATTCGTCACCACATGCCAAGATGAGAAGTATGCTATACTCCAGCACACCTCGCCTCATCTGGGTTTTGTTGTTTTCTATTATTCCGTTGTTGATTTCCATCGTTTATTTTCCCTGGGTGAATCTTCTGATATTTTCGGCATTTGCAGGAATACCTCTGAGTTCGCATTTTTCTGCGGCTGTTCTTGCTTCTGGAGCTGCAATCCATATTACAAGATAGATCCAGAAACCTGCAGAACCGCAGATCAGGGCTACGATGAAAATAATTCTGATAAGAGTTACATCAATGCCGAGGAAAAGGGCGATGCCTGAGCATACTCCTGCAATCTTCTTGCCTTCACCATCTCTGAAAAGCTTGCGTACAGGTCTTTCCCCGTCAGTCCCACTATAATGGTACTCATCTTTCACGTTGTCCTCTGCTCCAGCAGCTCCCTCGCTTTGTTCCTTCTCCGGCTTATATCCCTGCGGATATCCGAGCTGTCCGACAACTTGCTGTGCCATGTAGAAATCAACGACTTCTCGTCCACCAAGTCTGCTCTTCAGAAGGTCGGCAATTCTTCCCTCAAGTTCGTCCATCACATCCTTGTTTGAAATGCTTGGGTCCAATGCTCCTTTGAAGCGCTCCAGATAATCGTCAAGTGTCTTGTAAGCATCCTCGTCGATAGTAAAACTGCATCCACCGATAGCAACATTGATTGTCTTTTTCATGTTTTCAATATATTATATTTGTTTATTATCAGGAATTTATCCGTCAACTTGCCTAGTCAAATGACGTACCATTTTCTTTGGTGATACAAAGATATGTAAATTTTTTAGTACTTTGCAACACAAGGTACTAAAAATTGCAGAGATGCCCTTCTTTTTTATTGGAATCCTTTTTGAATAGTGTCTGTAGGTTTTTAACGGTTATGGAATTAGCAGATAGATATGCAAGGCTTTCGGAAAGAAGTGATATTGCTTTGCTTAAGGATGTGTCCTACGGTGATGTGGATGCATATAATGAATTGATTGACAGATATCTGAGTCTTGTGTCAAGGACGTCATTCCGGATATTGTGTGATAGGGAAGACAGTGAGGATACCGTAGTGAAAGTGTTTGTGTCGTTATGGTATGAAGTTCTTGATTACGATGATAGTTTCACCTTGTCGGAATGGCTCCTCAGAAAGACCTGTCTTTACAGCAGGATAAGGATTACACGAAGAAGGATACTCCGTATGTTCGGAGTCGTAAATGATGTGTTTGTCAATGTGTCTCCTAAGGTTGAGGATCAGGATGACTATCTCACAAAACAGGCATGGGAGCTTTACTGCAGAACTTCCAATTACATGACTCCTTTACAGAATGCCGTATATGCTTTATGTGAACTAGAGGGAATCTCCAAAAGTATTGTAGCTAAGATAACAGGTATGACGGAGTTTAGAGTTGATCTTGCTTTGAGAAGGGCTGAAGAATATATTCGTGCAGAACTCAGCAGCTATGATAAGGAGAAGGATTTCGATAGATATAATGGCTTTCTTCGTAAGGTGGCGGACAGTATCACAGATTCGGAAAAGCTGAAGGGAAAGATTATATCTTCTCTATAAAAGTATGACCTGACTGAAAAAACAGATGCGTCGGGAACGGTCATGCCGTATACCCAACGCATCTCTCTTGCTGTATTATAATATGTTCAGACTCTGTTCCTTGATTTTTTCAAGTTCGTCCTTCATCTTCACTACAATCTTCTGTATTTCAGTGTGATTGGCCTTTGAACCTGTAGTGTTGATCTCACGTCCCATTTCCTGTGCGATGAAACCGAGTTTCTTACCAGGGTTAGTTTCGTTGTCCAATGTTTCAAGGAAATATCTGCAATGCTGGCGCAGACGTACTCTTTCCTCGTTGAGGTCGAGCTTCTCGATATAGAATATCATTTCCTGCTCCAGGCGGCTTTGATCTGGTTCAGCCTTGAGCTCCGCAAAGCGGTTCAAAATTTTTTCTCTTACAGCATCTATACGTTCCTGCTCATATTTCTCCACCTGCTCTGAGAATGCGAGAATATTTGCAACCTTCTCAGTCACATCCTTGTAAAGGACCTCACCTTCACGGGAGCGGAATGTGTTTATATTTGCGAGAGCCTCGTCAATGCAAGCCTCTACTACAGGCCAGTTCTCATCTGTGATTACATCTTGTTTCTTGACATCCATAACTTCCGGCATACGGAGTATCATAGCGAGGAGATCGTTAGGATTCTGATTCCAGAGGTTGTGAGCTCCGAGTCTGCTTCCAAGCTCCGCCACCTGCTGGTAGTATTCCATAGCAAGATCCATGTTGATCTTCTTCGCACTGTCTGCAGCATTAGGTTCGTATGTTACGAAAAAGTCTATGTTTCCGCGTGTTAACGATGCTGCAATCTTCTGACGAACAGTCATTTCCTTATCCTTAGGAAGCATAGAGGTCTTGAGGCTTATGTCTGCTGTCTTTCCGTTCAAGGAACGTACTTCGACTGTAATCTTACCTGTCTCCAGCAAAGCCTCAGCCTTGCCGTATCCTGTCATTGACTTTATCATAATGTATGATTTTCTGATTTGCAGTCGCAAAAATACTGAAAAATCCGTATATTCGCAGGATTATTTGCAAATTCAATATTACCATAGATATGGAAGAGGTAAACAAGGAAGTGACTGAGACCAGAAATCTCAACTTTTTGGAGGAGATCATTGAAGCTGATCTCGCAAGCGGCAAGTGTGAATCGGTAATGACCCGTTTCCCGCCTGAACCAAACGGATATCTTCACATCGGACATGCGAAGAGTATCTGCATCAA
>JAEIGA010009278.1_pt1 | contig 14882 bp, 11 predicted proteins | sample 9270691 | NCBI WGS metagenome assembly JAEIGA01 (sample SAMN17057246, study PRJNA624740) | gut metagenome | biome: biome; isolation source: fecal sample | host: Bos grunniens | place: China: Xizang | collected 2019
CCAAAGGTGCATAAACTCGGTAGCGGAGCGTGGCAGAAGATTAAGAATGCCGCTAAGAAGGCGGTCAAAGATATTTCGCGCGAACTCATTGCTCTCTATGCCAAGCGCAAGGCGAGTGAGGGCTTTGCCTTCTCGCCTGATAGCTATCTGCAACAGGCGTTGGAGGCTTCGTTCGAGTGGGAGGATACCCCCGACCAGTTGAAGGCTTCGGAGGCGGTCAAGCGCGATATGGAGTCGGAACGTCCGATGGATCGTTTGCTCTGCGGCGATGTTGGCTTCGGCAAGACCGAGGTGGCAATCCGTGCAGCATTCAAGGCGGCTACCGATGGCAAGCAGGTGGCGGTGCTAGTGCCTACAACAATCTTGGCGTTGCAGCACTACCGTTCGTTTAAGAGCCGTTTGCGCGATTTCCCCGTTACGATAGAGTACCTCAACCGCACCAAGAGTGCAAAAGATACATCGCGCATCTTGGAGGAGTTGCGTTCCGGTAAGGTCGATATATTGATAGGCACACACAAGATGCTTGGCAAAGGGGTCGAGTTCAACGACCTCGGCCTGCTGATTATAGATGAGGAGCAACGATTTGGCGTTGCAGCAAAGGAGAAACTTACGCAGTTGCGTGTGAGTGTCGATACCTTGACGCTGACCGCTACGCCTATTCCGCGAACATTGCAGTTCTCGTTGATGGGCTCGCGCGATTTGTCGATTATCTCGACTCCACCACCAAACCGTCGCCCAATACAGACCGAGTCACACACCTTCTCTGAGGAGTTGGTGAAGGAGGTTGTTGAGGCTGAGTTGCAACGCGATGGTCAGGTCTATTTTATCCACAACCGAGTGGAGGATTTGATGACTATAAAGGGTATGTTGATGCGCTTGTGCCCCGAGGCTCGTGTAGCTGTGGCGCACGGTCAGATGAAGCCGGCCGAACTCGAAAAGACGATTATGGACTTTATCTACCACGACTTCGACATCTTGGTTGCGACTTCGATTGTGGAGAGTGGAGTGGATATTCCGAATGTAAATACGATAATCATTAACAATGCCGACCGCTTCGGATTGAGCAACCTGCATCAGTTGCGAGGCCGTGTGGGTAGAAGCGATAGAAAGGCATATTGCTATTTGTTGTCGCGTCCCGACGAGATGCTCTCGAGCGATGCAAGGCGCAGACTACGAGCTATCGAGGAGTTTTCCGATTTGGGTTCGGGCTTCAATATCGCTATGCAAGATTTGGATATTCGTGGTGCGGGTAATCTGCTCGGAGCGGAGCAGAGTGGCTTTATAGCAAATATCGGCTTCGAGACCTATCAGAAGATTCTGAACGAGGCGATTGCCGAGTTGCGTGCCGAGGGATTGGATGTTGCGGGCTTGAGCCAGGAGGAGCAGACCGTGGTCGATGAGATGCGCTATGTCGATGATGTTACTCTCGAACTCTCGGTCGAGGCGGAGCTGCCTGATAGCTATGTGCGTCAGCAGGCCGAGCGACTGAAACTCTATCGCAAGATAGATGCGATGACCGACGAGGCCTCGCTCGCGAAGTTCGAGGCGGAGTTGGAGGATCGCTTCGGTAAGATGCCGCAGGCTGCGAAGGAGCTGATGAATGCGGTACGCTTGCGTTGGGAGGCTATGCGCCTCGGTATGGAGCGCGTGAAGGTGAAGAATGGCTTGATGATCGTTCGCTTTGTGGGCGATGAGCACTCGCCATACTACCGTAGCGAGGTCTTTATGAATGTGTTGCGTAAGATTACTGCCGACCCCGACCGTTTTGTTCTCAAGCAGCGCGATGGTAAGTTGCAGATAACCGTACGCAGAGTTGATGATGTGGCGACAGCAGTCGAAGTTTTGAAGAATTTATAAAAGCTAATGGCTAATGGCCAATAGCTAATAGCTGAAAATATGGCAAATTTAATCGTAGACGAGGGCAATACTTTATGCAAGATTGCCGTTTTAGATAAAAGCGAGGTGCTTTGCGAGGCTTCAGCAAAGGAGTTCGATATGGCCGTAGTGGAGCAGATGTTGCAGCAATATAGGCTCGAGGGTGCTATTGTAGCCTCGACTCGTGGAGGAGCAGAGCCTATTTGCGAGAGGCTTCGTTCGAGGATAGAGCGTGTACTGCACTTTACATCGCTTACCGAGGTGCCTATTGAGATCGACTACTCGTCGCGCCAAACGCTTGGTACAGACCGTATTGCCGTGGCTGTAGGGGTTGTTTGCGAAATGGGTATCAACGACGCTTTAGTTGTCGATATGGGCAGTGCCATAACCTTCGATTCTATAGAGAACGGAGTCTTCAAAGGCGGCAATATTTCGCTCGGTGTAGCGATGCGCTTTAGAGCCTTGCACGAGTTTATGGCAGCTCTGCCTCTTTGCCATTCGACAGAACCTACCGAGGAGTTCGGTAGTTCGACCATCGAGGCTATCGAGCAGGGTGTGATGCAGGGCGTTTTGCACGAAATTGAGGGCTATGTCGAGCGAATTTCGAAGAAAAACGTTAAAAAAAGTTTAATTTTTTGCGGTGGCGACGCAGAAAGTTTTGTTAATCGAATTAAAAGTGCGATATTTGCACCTCGTAAACTAATGTTTACGGGATTGAATCGTATATTGGAGTACAATGTTTCGAAAGGCAACATATAAGTTTTTGCAGATTGCAACCCTCGTGGTGACTGTGGTGATGGTGGGCGTAGGCTCGGCATCGGCACAGGGCGGAGCAGCCGTTACGGCATATTCGCCATATACAATGTTCGGTATTGGTGAGCTACAGACCATAGGTACAACGCAGATGCGTTCGATGGGTGGTGCCGGTGTAGCTTGGCGTTCGACTCAGATGCCGAGCATCGTCAATCCGGCGGGCTATAGCGCAACTATGCAGAAGAGCTTCCTCTTCAATGTAGGCATCGAGGGCAACTTCTTGCAGAATGTGCAGCGTCAGTATGCAGGTGAGGGTTACACCACAGCAAAGAATGGTAAAAATTCGGTGAATATCCACGAGATAGCAGTTCAGTTCCCATTGGCAAAACGCTTGGGTATGGGCTTGAGCCTGATGCCATATAGCAGCGTGGGCTACAAGATGTCGTTCCTCGACCAGAGTCCCGAGGTTGCCGGCAATGTGGGTGCTGCATCCTACACCTACTCGGGTGATGGCGATGTAACCGAGGTTAAACTCGGCATCGGTTGGGAGCCATTCAAGAAGTTCTCGATAGGCGTTGCGGCTAAATACTATTGGGGTAAGATTACCCACAACTACACTTCGGCCGTAGATAACAACTTTGTAGGTCAGGGTACCTACCTCTCGGTTGTCGGTAAGGATGAGTATGCGGTGTCGAACTTCAAGTTTCAGGTGGGCTTGCAGTGGAGTGCGGTAGAGAACGATAAACATATCCTCACCTTTGGTGCTACCTACGACTATGGTGGCGGCTTGCGTCCGAAAGTGACCAAGAGCCTCCTTCTCAACAATATCTACAATACGGAGGTGTTGTACGAGAATGGTGTGTCGCAGATGCGCCTACCTCATAGTGTTAAGGCTGGAGTAATGTACCAGAACCCTAAAATTATGGCTACCGCGGAGTATGAGTTCCAGGCGTGGGGAGGTGGTAACGAGGGTCACTTCGAGGAGAAAATTAACAACAATATGTTGGTTAAGTATGTAGATACACATACTGCAAAGATCGGTTTTGCCTACACACCAAACCGCTTCGATGCGCGTAGCTATTTCCGCCGTATCTCCTACCGAGTGGGTGCTCGCTACAGCAACTACTACCAAGAGTATAACGGTGTGGCAATACCTCAGTTTGCCGTTACGGCAGGTTTTGGACTCCCTCTGAAGTTTATGGGAACATCGAGTGTGGATATTTCGCTCGAGTATGGCCTGCGAGGCTCACACGCATTGATGAGCAGTTCGCCAAAAATCGGAATGATTCGTCAAGACTATTTCAAGGTGGGACTCGGCTTCTCTCTCTTTGGCGAGGATTACTGGTTTGTTCGCCCTAAGTTCGATTAATCGGAAAACAGATGATATAAAATAAAAAAAATTATGAAAACAGTAAAATTATTTATCGGTTTGGCATTTGCGCTCGTTGTAGGCAGTGCCTCAGCGCAGGATTTTAGCGATCCGCAGTATGCAAAATGGGGCGAGACTCCAGAGCAGCGTAAAGAGAACATCTTGGCAAGCACCTTCCTCAAGGAGGAGTTGGCTAATCGCAACTATCCTCAGGCTACACTCTATTTGCAGCAGTTGTTGAAGAACTGTCCTGCAGCGTCGGAGAATACCTTCGTGCGTGGTGTAACCCTCTACAAGAACAAGATTAATCGTGCTAAGTCGTTGGCCGAGAAGAATGTCTATGTAGACTCGTTGCTTCTCCTCTACGATCTTCGTTTGGAGCACTTTGCTAACCATCCGAAGCGTGGTAAGGCCTATATCCTCGACCGCAAGGCTCGTGAGCACTTGACCTATCGTGAGGGCGACCGTGAGGGTATCCGTGCCGATTTCGAGTTGGCTATTGCTGCACAGATCGAGGCAAATGGAACACCCGACCTCGAGGCTGTGGCTATCTACTACAAGAACTTGTGCGACGACTACAAGAACGACATTGTAGATGCTATGACCATTATGAACGCCTACGACACCTACTCGAAGTATTTCGAGAGCGCAGATGAGTCGCAGGCCGAGTTTAAGAATCAGTTCGAGACCTGCTTCAGTATGAGCGGTGCCGCTTCGTGCGAGAACTTGCAGAAGATTTTCGAGCCTAAGATTGCCGCAGCTCCAGCCGACGAGGCTCTCTTGTCGAAGGTTTATCAGCTCTTGGCAAAGGCTAACTGCGAGAGCAACTTCTTCCTCTCTGTAGCTGAGGCCTACTATGCTGTGAAGCCACAGTCGAGCATTGCGATGTTGTTGGCTCAGATCTATCAGGGTCAGAAGAACTTTGATAAGGCTAAGTTGTACCTCCGTGAGGCTTTGGCTAACGAGACCGTGGCTGAGGAGCGCGAGAAGTTGTTGGTTCGTATCGGTATCCTCGAGATGACCGCAAACAACTACGCTGTAGCGATCAAGTCGTTCAACGAGTCGATCAATATCGACGAGACCGACGATGACGGGTTGGCTCTCTACTTCTTGGCACAGTGCTATGTTGCAAGCTCGAAGGATTGTGGCTCGGAGTTGTCGAAGCACGCTATATATTGGGTTGGTTACGACTTCCTCCAGAAGGCCCTCCCATTGTTGGAGGTTACTGACGCTTCGCTCGCCGAGAATGCGAAGAAGCTCGCTGCAAGCTATCGTTCGGTATTCCCAACTGCCGAGGAGTGCTTCTTTGCAGAGTTGAAGGAGGGTTCGAGCTACACTATTAACTGCGGCGCAGCTAAGGGCTTGACTACTCGAGTTCGTTACCGTCCACAGTAGTAGAGCGACGTAATAAAACGTATGAATTTCAGACTACACAGAATATTCTTGGTAGCACTTCTTGTGATGGGAAGTGCTATCTTGCTGTTCTCGTGTGCGTCTGAAGTTAAGCAGGAGGAGGGACCACTCGATGCTATCAAGACCGAGGAGAGCGAGAATCTCACGATTATAATGTCGGAGAATGGCCGAAAATCCTATATCTTCAAGGCGAAACTTCTCGAGGGCTACACCTTGGGTCGCGACCCCTATCGCGAGTTCCGCAAGGGCATCTCGATAACCACCTATCAGGACGATTCGCTCTCGACCGAGAATGCGACATTGGTGGCAAACTATGCCATCTACTACGAGAATCGCAAACTCTGGGAGGCGAAGGGCGATGTAGTTGTCACTAAGCACGATGGCACACGCCTCTATACCCAGCAACTCTTCTGGAACTCGATGACCAAACGAATCTATTCGAATGTCGATACCAAACTTGTTACCGATACCGACGAGATTGTGGGTGAGGGTTTCGAGTCAGACGAGGAGATGAACGAACCTCGTTTCCGCCATTGGAAGGGTAGATTGGAGGTCGATACCGAGCAGTTGCAGAACGACGAAGCGGGCAACGAGGGTGACGAGAATAGAGCCAATAACGCGGAAGAGGATAAGGATCTGAAGGTCGCAGAGTCGAAATCTTCGGAGCCGAGACCTTCGGAGGTGAAGCCTGCGAAGGAGTCCCCTCGCACGGAGAGTGTCGAAGAGAAGAAGAACCCGTTGGCTCCGACAAATAAACTTCTTCCTCCAAAGCGACCGACTCCAATTAAGGATCGACCTCAAGGCAAGAGGACGGTAGGTAAGCCGAGTGTTCCTAAACCTATGCCGCAGGGCGGAGGTGAGAAGAAGGTGCTTGAGCCTCAGGAGCTGAGTCTTACACCTAGTAAAATGAAGTAGGCAGATGGGGGAGAGTCTTTATATATCTATAGTTATAGTGCTGATAATGATTGTGTTGTCGGCATTCTTTTCGGGTATGGAGATAGCCTTCATCAACAAGAATCGCTTGCGTCTTGAGATAGATCGCAAGCAGAGTCGAATGTTCGATTATATAGCCGGTCTTTTCTCGAAAAATCAGGGACAATATATCTCTACAATTCTGGTAGGCAACAACATAGCGTTGGTGATCTACTCGATGAGTCTGTCGATAGTGCTGCGAGTTGTAGCCCAAAGATTGGGTTGGGAGTCGGTGCAGGATGGCTCAATCCTCGTTGAGACCATTATCCCTACAATAATTATAATATTTTTGGGCGAGTATCTGCCGAAGTCGGTGTTTAAGAGCAATCCGAACTTCTTCTATCGCTACCTCTCGCCCGTGATGTATTTCTTCTACATCTTGCTCTATCCTATAACTCGCGCAACGACGCTTATTTCGTATGGTGTGTTACGCCTTACGGGTCGCAGAACGAGTGGTGCAGAGCAGCGTGTAGAGTTCGATCGTAGCGACCTCGAGAGCCTACTCGAGAGTAACAACTCGGCCGAGATGGCAGCCGAGTCCGACAACGATATTAAGATGTTCCAAAATGCGCTTGACTTTGCCGATTTGAGGGTGCGTGACGCTATGGTGTCGCGTGTGGATGTCGAGGCCGTGGATATCGACGACTGCACGATGGAGGAGCTTACCGAGCGTTTTGTCAAGACTATGTACTCGCGCATATTCGTATGGCGCGACTCGATAGATAATATTATCGGTTATGTCAATTCGAAGAGCCTCTTCGAGAGTCCGAAGAGCATCGAGGAGGCCCTTATGAAGGTCGATTATGTGGCCGAGACGCTCCCGTTGCACGACCTACTCACGCAGTTCACAAAGAACAAGAGTAATATAGCCGTCGTGATTGACGAGTTTGGAGGCACGGCGGGTATTATCTCGTTGGAGGATGTGCTCGAGCAGATTTTTGGCGAGATCGAGGATGAACACGACGAGCCCGATATGGTGGAGAAGCGAATCTCGGAGCGAGAGTTTGTCTTCTCGTGCCGTTTGGAGGTGGAGTACATCAACGAAAAGTATGCACTCGACATTCCTGAGAGCGACGAGTATGACACCTTGGCCGGATATATTATTTCGCGCTACGAGGAGCTGCCTGCGGCGGGTACGGTGATGGAGTTTGATGGCTTCAAGATTAAGATTTTGAGCACCACGCGCTCGCGAATTGAGTTGGCGAGAGTGGAGATTGCCACTAAAAATGGTGGCTTGAAGTAAAAAAATAGAAAAAATAGGCTGAAATACGAATAAAATAACTATCTTTGGAGGTTAAATCATCGCAGATTACAAATTAAATAAAAATTAAAATATTAAATATTAGTTATTATGGTAAGTTTGAATACTTTAAGAACCAAATTTGGCGTAGTGCTGATGGCAGTTATCGGCCTTACGCTTTTGGCATTTATCTTGGGTGACATCACCAGCTGCCAGGACAATAATCCTGATGTAGGTGAGATTGATGGCGACGAGGTTTCTTACACCGAGTTCCAGGAGGCCTACGAGGATGTTAGAACTTTGTATGGCAACAACGATGTGAACTACGATCAGTCGTCGATGATTGTAAGTCAGGCTTGGATGTCGCTCTTCCTCGAGCGTATCTTCCTCCCTGCTTGCGAAGAGATGGGCTTGACTGTTACAGAAAACGAGCTCGAGCAGATGAAGGCCGGCGTGGTGCCTTCGAGCGTGTTTGCTAGCAACTTTACAGATCCTGCAACAGGAGTCTACGACATCAACCGTGTGAATGCTTTCATCGATCAGGTGAACAGCAATCCTCAGGCTGCAGAGTTGTGGCGTTTGCTCAAGGAGCAGGCTCACAACGAGCGTGTGATTAGCAAGTTCAACGCATTGGTTGGCAATGGTGTCTATGCAAACAAGCTCGATTTGCAGAAGGGGCTTGTTGGTGCTAACAACACCTACAATGGTCGTTTCGTAGTTTGCAACTACACTTCGATTCCTGATTCACTCGTATCGGTATCGGACAAGGAGATTAAGTCGTACTATTCGGCTCATATGACAGCATACAAGCAGAAGCCATATCGCACAGTAAGCTATGTTCGATTCGACGTCGAGCCTACCGAGGGTGACAAGCAGGCTGCAGAGGCTAAGGCTAAGGCTATTGGCGAGAAGTTGGCTGCTTCTACCGATTTGACTGCTCTTTCTCGCGAGGAGCTCTACGTAAAGGTTGCTGAGACTTATGTTGATGCTACCTCTCTCGAAGAGGAGGAGGCAGGCGTGCTTCGCAAGAATAAGACCTTTGGTCCGGAGTTGCAGGGCGATGAGTGGTATGCTTCGCGTGTAGTGGAGTCGCTTAATGCACCAAAGAGTGTTGAGTTGAAGGGCTTTGCAGTTGAGTACAACGAGGTTGCAAAGGCTGATAGCCTCTATAACGCTGCTAAGGGTGCAGATTTCGACGCTTTGTCTGAGGCAAACAATGGTGTAGAGTTGGGCGAGATTCCATTCTCGCAGTTGCCAACCGATTTGGCTGAGGCTGTAGCAACAGCAAAGGTTGATGATGTTGTTAAGGTTAATATGGGCGGTGCAATCCAGATCTTCAAGGTTGTGAATCTTGGCGAGAAGAGCCGTCACTACCGTCTTGCAACATTGAACTACCCTGTATTGCCATCGGAGGAGACTCGCACAAACGCATATACTGCAGCAAGCAACTTCTCGGTGAATGCTAAGGGTTCGATGGAGAACTTCAATAAGGCTGCAGCTGAGGCAAATGTAATGGCATCGCAGATGAATGTCGAGCGTGGCGTACGCAATATCCCTGGTTTGCCAAACTCGATCGAGGTTGTTCGTTGGGCTAACGAGGCTGGCGTAGGTAGCGTATCGGATGTTGTTAAGATTGACGATAGCTATGTAGTGGCTGCTGTATCGGCTGTAAATAACGATGAGCACAAGTCGATGGATAAGGTTAAGGCTCAGATCAAGAGCGTTTTGCTCAAGGAGAAGAAGGCTGAGTTGATCCGCGAGAAGATGAAGGGTGCAACCTTGGAGGAGATTGCTGCAGCTGCTGGTGCCTCTATCGAGAACTTCGCAGATGCAAAGACTTCGGCATCGTATGTACAGAACTTGGGCATCGAGCCACGTGTGCTTGCTCAGATTGCTAAGGTGACTGAGGAGAACAAGGGTACGCTTTTGCCATTGGTTAATGGTGGCCGTGGTGTCTATGCTGTGGTTGTAGACGAGGTTGCTGTAGAGGAGAAGCAGACCCTCGAGGCTGAGCGCGTACGTGTACAGGCTGTTGAGGAGCGCAAGGCCGGCTACGGTATCTTGAATGCTCTCTACGAGGCTGCTAATGTTGTAGATAATACTGTTAAGTATTTCTAGTAAAATAGTTTAATGGGCAGCGGTAACGTTGTCCTCCGAAAATCGCTCCGCGTCTGCGGGGCGATTTTCTATTCTCTGTTAGTTGCGTTTTTTTGAGAAAAGTTTTTGGTTTTCAGCCTTGTATATTGCCTTTTTTTGTATATTTGTAGTGTTAAATTACGCGCATAGTGCATATATATAGAGTTTTTGTATGAAAATCGTTATTGCAGGCATAGGAGAGATGGGTATCCACTTGGCAAAAATGCTTAGTGGACACGGCCACGATATAACAGTTATAGATACCGAGCCAAGGGCTTTGGAGGAGGTGGCGAGCCTTGCCGACGTGATTACCGTCGAGGGTGATTCAACCACCTTTGCGGTATTGCGTAAGGCTTCGGTTCGTAAGTGCGACCTCTTTATTGCGGTGCATCCGGTAGAGAATACCAATATCCTATCGGCTATTATGGCCAAGCAGCTTGGTGCGAAGAAGGCTATTGCGCGTATCGATAATAACGAGTATCTCGAGCCGAACAATAAGGAGATGTTTATCAATATGGGTATCGACTATATGTTCTACCCCGAGAATATTGCAGCTGAGGAGGTTATCTCGTTGTTGGGCCACACCTCGACAACCGAGTTTGTGGACTTCTCGGGAGGTCGTCTTTCGCTCTTGGTCTTCCGCTTGGAGCCGACATCGCCTCTTGTAGGTCGCAAGCTCTCAAGCTTTGTTATGGACGAGGAGTCCACCTATCGTACTGTGGCAATCTCGCGCGGTGGCAAGACCTTGATTCCGCACGGCACCGACTCGTATATGGTGGGCGATATGGTCTATATCATTGCACGTCACGACTCGGTGAGCGATATTATGTCGCTATCGGGACAGGGCGATTTCCATATCAAGAATATGATGATTCTTGGTGGTTCGCGAATTGGAGTGCAGATTGCGCAAGCTATGCAGAACGATGTAAATATCAAACTCATAGACTACAACTCGGATAAGGCATATCGCCTGGCCGAGCAGCTCGAGAAGACGCTCATCATTGACGAGGATGGCCGTAATACCGAGGCTATGTTGGAGGAGGGACTCTCCAATATGGATGCATTTGTGGCTGTAACAGGACGTAGCGAGACCAATATCCTTACCGCAATGTTGGCCAAGCGAATGGGAGCCAAGAAGGTTATCGCCGAGGTTGAGAATCTCAACTATATCAACATAGCCGACTCGGTGGGCGTGGATACCATCATCAACAAGAAGATGGTTTCGGCGTCGAATATCTTCCGCTTTACGATGTCTACCGATGTATTGGCTATCAAGTGCTTGACAGGTAGCGATGCCGAGGTGTTGGAGTTTATAGTAAAGCCAAACTCGCCTGCTACAAAGGCCCCAATCAAGGAGTTGGGTTTGCCAAAGGATGTTACCATCGGAGGTGTAGTGCGTGGCGAGAAGGTCTTTATTGCTTCGGGTAATACCGAGATTGCAGCCTACGACCGTGTGGTGGTCTTTGCAATGCCTTCGGCAATTAGCAGGGTAGGCTACTATTTTAACTAAAGTATATAATATAAACATAAGTATAACCCATGTATATAGCAATTGCAGGAAATATTGGCAGTGGCAAGACCACTTTGACTGGTATCTTAACTCGTCACTACGGCGCTAAGGCTTACTACGAGGATTTGGATAATCCCTATATCAACGACTTCTACGAGGATATGAATCGCTGGGCTTTTCAGTTCCAGGTGCACTTCCTCGCCAGCCGTATTCGCCAGACGATGGATATGTTGTCCGATGGTTCGGAGCATATTTTCCAGGATCGCACCATCTATGAGGATGCCCACATCTTTGCAGGCAACCTCCATCAGATGGGGTCGATGTCGTCGCGCGACTTTGGTACATATATGAAGTTGTTCGATATATCGACCAACCTTATCCCAAAACCCGACCTTCTGATCTACCTGAAGGCGAGTGTTCCGACTCTGGTGAATCAGATTCGTAAGCGTGGTCGCGACTACGAGCAGCATATCGAGGTGGAGTATCTCGAGAGATTGAACAATCGCTATAACGATTGGATTGATAATCACTACTCGGGCGAGGTCTTTGTGATTGATATGGATAATCTCAATTTCGTGGAGAACGCTCAGGTTTTGGAGTCGCTCTATGAGCGTTTGGATGCAATTAAGGCTTCGAAGCAATAGACGATGATAGCACTACCTATCGCCTTCAAGGAGCGTATGCGCCGACAACTCAGAGCTAAAGAGGCCGACTTGCTTTTCGAGGCTCTCGATGGGGTGTCGCCCGTAGCGATACGCCTCAATCCGGCCAAGTGTGGCGATGAGGGTGTATGGAGCGATGGTGAGGCGATAGCGTGGAGCAAGTGTGGTCGCAAGTTGAAGGAGCGTCCATCATTTACGCTCGACACGGCATTTCACGCCGGAGCCTACTATGTGCAGGAGGCGGCTTCGCAGTTTCTCGACTATATCGTTTCGCTCGAGGAGTTGCAGGGCAAGCGCGTATTGGATATGTGTGCCGCACCCGGTGGCAAAACCACTATATACTCGACTGCAGTGGGCGAGTGTGGGCTGGTTGTTGCAAATGAGTATGTGCGCTCGCGTGCAAATATCTTGGCCGATAATGTGCGTAAGTGGGGTATGGGTAACGTCTTGGTTACGAATAATGCTCCCGAGCATATAGCGCAGTTCGAGGGTTGGTTCGATATGGTGGCCGTGGATGCACCCTGCTCGGGCGAGGGTATGTTCCGCAAGGAGGAGGCGGCTCGTGAAGATTGGAGCGACGATGCGGTGAGAATGTGTGCTGCGCGACAACTATCGATTGTGCGCGAAGCGTGGCAGTCGCTCAAGTATGGCGGCCTGTTTATATATAGTACCTGCACCTTCAATGAGGAGGAGGATGAGGGGCTTTTGCGAGCCTTCATCGAGGAGATGGGCGATGTGTTTGTACCGTCGCAAAGGGTCGAGGTGAATGATGCGTGGGGCATTGTTCGAGGTGAGGTAGGAGCGTTTCAGACCTTCCGTTTCTTCCCTCACAAGACCGATAGCGAGGGGCTGTTTGTGGCTGTAGCGCGCAAGTCTGAGCCGACGACTCAGCGTACACCTAAGGCTCGCAAGAGAGTGATGCAGGAGGTTGATAAAGTGTCGCGCAAAGAGTTGCAACGATGGTTGCAGGGGGCGGATAACCACTCCTTTGCGATGGTTGCAGATACTATATATGGCTATCGGGCCGAGCAGTTCAAGGCGGTACAGGCTCTGTCGGAAAGCCTTACTGCAATATACTCGGGTGTGGCGATGGGGCAGATTTTCAAGGGCAAGCTCAAACCCGATTGGGCCTTGTCGCAGTATGTGGCGTTGGAGCGAAAGGCGGTGGCTACGGAGGAGTTAGACGAGCCACGCGCTTTGGACTATCTGCGCAAAAAGGATATTGCCGTGGGCGATATGGCCGAGGGCATCAACCTCGTTACTCACGAGGGTCGAACCTTGGGCTTTGTGAAGAGGATTGGTGTGAGGTGTAACAACCTATATCCCAACTCGTTGAAGATAATGAATATGTAAAAAGATATGGCTGAAAAACTCTACTATTCGATGGGCGAAGTTACCGAGATGTTCGATGTTGAACCATCTCTGATTCGCTATTGGTGTTCGCAATTTAGTTGTCTGCGTCCGAAGCGCAACTCTAAGGGAAATCGTATGTTTACGCCACAAGATGTCGAGCGTCTAAAGCGTATTCATCATCTTCTCAAGGAGAAGAAGATGACTATCGAGGGTGCGCAAAAGGCGATGAAAAAACGAGTAATCGAGGCTGAGGAGAACGATTCGGATATAGCTCTTTTGGAGCAGCTGCAAGCACTTCGCGCTGCACTTGTTGAGATGCGCGATAGCATTGGGGAGTTGGCTGAGAATGTCGAGCCGGAGAGCAGTTCGACCGATACTTCGGTGGCTGCAGCAACCGAGAGTGAGCCTACGCCAAAGAAGAAGCGCGCGCCACGCCGTAAACTTATAGGCGAGGAAGGCGTTGTCGAGAATCCTCTCTTCCCTTTCTACGAGCAGGTGCTGTTCTAACGCTGTAAATATATGAAGATTAGGGATATAATAGCTCCTATAGAGGAGTTCGCGCCGCTCTCGTTGCAGGAGTCGTACGACAACTCGGGCCTTGTTGTAGGCCGACTTGACGACGAGTTGCAAGGGGGTGTTCTGCTCGCCGTAGATGTCACCGAGGATGTTATCGAGGAGGCTATCCAAAAGCAGTGTGGTCTGATCATCACCCACCATCCGATTATCTTTCATCCACTCAAGCGACTCAATTCGGCTTCGGTGGTTGAACGTTGTGTCGAAAAGGCTATACGCAACAATATAGCACTCTATGCCTGTCATACCAATCTCGATTCAGCACGCAATGGTATGAGCTGGCGCGTGGGCGAGATGCTCGGTTTGCGAGATATGGAGGTACTTCAACCTACGGTCGAGGGTTGCGGTTTTGGAGTGGTTGGAACGCTCGAAAAACCCCTCTCCGAGGTGGAACTTTTGCACAAGGTTAAGCAGACCTTCTCGGTCGATGCACTTCGACATAGTGCACCACTTGGCCGCGAGGTTAAGCGTGTGGCAATCTGCACTGGCGCAGGTGCTTCGTTGATGCGCGAGGCGAAGGCCTCCGCTTGCGATGTCTACCTCACGGCCGACCTCAAATACAACGACTTCTATACCCCCGATTCGCACTTTATGGTGGTGGATATGGGCCACTTCGAGAGCGAATTTTGCGCAATTACGATTTTATTTGATATTTTATCAAAAATTTTTATTAACTTTGCGCTCTATAAGAGCGCTCAATCGAAAAATCCGGTGCATTATTTCGTGTAATGGCTTGAGCGTTAAGCATTTGGGACTGATAAGTTCCGGTTTTTATGCGTTAGGGAAATAATAATATTAAGAGATATGGCTACAAAGAAAAAGACAGCAGAGGTAGATTACTCGATGTACGAGAAGATTGTTGCACTCTACGAGTTGCAGAAGATTGACTCTCAGATTGACGAGATCAACAAGGTGAAGGGTGAGTTGCCTTTGGAGGTTGAGGATTTGGAGGATACCGTTGCCGGTTTGAATACTCGCCTCGAGAAGATCAATGGCGAGGTTGAGGAGTTGGCTTCGCTCACCAAG
>JAEIGA010009279.1_pt1 | contig 14881 bp, 15 predicted proteins | sample 9270691 | NCBI WGS metagenome assembly JAEIGA01 (sample SAMN17057246, study PRJNA624740) | gut metagenome | biome: biome; isolation source: fecal sample | host: Bos grunniens | place: China: Xizang | collected 2019
GTACGCGTGCGATGTCGCCTGTAACCTGGCTGTACTTCTCACCCATGAATCTCTTGATGGAGAAGACTGTCTTGTGGGGGTTTGTGATTGCCTGACGCTTTGCAGGATTACCTATTTTTCTTTCGCCTCCATCAGTGAATGCCACCACTGAAGGGGTTGTTCTCTGTCCTTCGTTGTTGATGATGACGGCAGGTTCGTTACCTTCCATCACAGCCACACATGAGTTTGTGGTTCCGAGGTCAATACCAATGATTTTTCCCATAACTTTATAATTTTATATTTTACTTTATTCTTTTCAGTTGTCGTGATTCCATTCAGGACCGCAGCCCTGCGTGGATATCTTTTTACACGACGTCGGGATAATAACGAAACTTGTGCCAATGCCCCGGTCGTGAAAATATATGCCAAAATGTCAGTTTTTCTCTGCCATCATGCCCGGCGTAATGACATATTTGCTATTTTTGCACCCGTTGTTGTCACTTTTATGGTGATAACACAATGTGTGGAACCAAACGATGCATATGATATACCGCCAGCTCTCAAGCGAGGAATTTTCAGATCTCGCAACAAGAATACTCTATGAGGATAATCATCTTCTTATCGTGAATAAGAAGGTAGGTGAAATAGTACAAGGAGACAAGACCTCGGACGAACCTATTACAGAGACATATAAGGCATTCATAGCTCAGCGCGATGCAAAGCCCGGGCAGGTGTTTATGGGACTTCCGCATCGTCTGGACCGTCCTGTAAGCGGTATCGTAGTCCTTGCCAAGACCTCCAAGGCGCTCGAACGCCTGAATGCTATGTTCCGGGATTCGGATGTACATAAATATTATTGGGCTCTGGTATGTGCGCAGCCAAAGCTTGCTGAAGGTCATCTGGAAGATATGATGTGGCGTAACGAAAAGCAGAACAAGTCGTATATATGCCGTCCCGGTTCGGCACGTAAGGATGCCAAGCTCGCAAAGCTGAATTACAGGCTCATTAAGAATACTGACAGATATTCTCTTGTGGAAGTAGAACTCCTTACGGGACGTCATCACCAGATCCGCTGCCAGCTATCCAACCTCGGTTGCCCGATCAAAGGCGATCTCAAGTACGGCGCTCCTCGCTCCAATCCTGACGGAGGAATCTCCCTACACGCCCGTCGCATAACCTTCATCCATCCGGTAAAAAAAGAGCCCCTGACTATTGAGGCTCCTGTGCCGTCTTCCTGGAAAGGAGTATAAGGGGTAGGACCCAATGCGTCAAATCAGTCAAGTATATTTCAACCATCGGCTACAGTATTGACGCAGCCAACTGGCAAAACGAACGTGTAACCGGCAATAAACATACACAGGTAACTATGCACCCGCATGGAAAGCAATGGAGTATATGACATTGGGAAACCTGGAAACATTATATGATGGACTTCTCTCGGACCAGGATAGAAAAGTCATAAGCTTACATTTTGGTGAACCGGCCACATCGACTTTCAGAACATATATCATGTCCATACGCGAAGTACGTAATGCCTGTGCTCATGGAAATGTACTTTTCGGCTTGACTCTGTCGAAAGGTATTCGAGCTGGTGCTGCATGTTCTTCTTTTTCCGGTAATTCCCAGCAGAATTTCAGCGGAACATTACGTGTCATTGATTACCTCCTGAGAAGAATATCTATAAATCGTGCTAACGATATGTGGAATGAAATATACGCTGCAGCACGGCTTCTATATTCAAAAGCGCCATCACTAAAAACTCTTATAGAAACACAAACTGGCATAGTTTTACCAGTAAGTTTATCCAAATAAAATTGTGCATTGATAAAAAAGTTGTATCTTTGCCGAAAATAATAGTGTATCTGGGAGGCCCCGTAGCACCCAGCTGCACTCTAAACAAGATCAAATCGAGTTCCAGCTGCTTGCAACTGGAACTCGTCTTTTTATTGCCTATTTTTACCCCTAATACACCATGCCGCTGAAGCCCATGAAGGCAAGGGCGAGAAGGCCGGCGGTAATCAAAGCGATGGGAACGCCACGGAACGCAGCAGGAATCTGGTTCATAGAGAGGTGTTCACGCAAACCCGCAAACAAAATCATCGCAAGACCATAACCCAGAGAGGTAGCGAAAGCATAGACCGTCGCCTCTGCCAGATTAAAAAGATGCGGCTGACCGCCAAAGAAAGAAAACTCCTTGGTTACCACATTGAGCGCCACACCCAGCACCGCACAGTTGGTCGTAATCAAAGGCAAGAAAATACCCAACGCACGATAGAGAGAAGGACTGATCTTCTTCAAAACAATCTCGACCATCTGCACCAAAGCAGCAATCACCAAAATGAAGACAATGGTCTGCAAATAGGTAATCTGAAAAAGAATCAACAATTTATTGAGCAGGAAAGTCACCACCGTTGCCAAAGTAATCACAAAGCAAACAGCCCCACTCATACCCACCGCCGTGCTCAACTTATTGGAAACACCCAAGAAAGGGCAAATACCCAAGAACTGGCTGAGCAGGATATTATTGACAAAAATAGCCGATATGATAATAAAGATAAATTCCATAACTATTTTGAGATTTTCTTAAAAAGCACCAACAAATAAGCCAACACAATGAACGCACCCGGAGCCAGCACAAAGGCCAGAATCGAATAATCCGCCGGAATCAAACGGAAACCGAAAAGACAACCGCTACCCAAGAGCTCACGAACGACACCCAAGAGCGTCAAAGCAAGAGTAAAACCAAGACCGATACCCAGACCGTCACAAGCCGAATCCAAGATGCCGTTCTTATTGGCAAAGGCTTCCGCGCGGCCCAAGATAATACAGTTCACTACAATCAGCGGGATAAAAAGTCCCAAGGTCTCATAAATAGCCGGAACATAAGCCTGCATCAAAAGTTGCAGAAGCGTCACAAAAGTCGCAATCACCACGATGTATGAAGGGATACGGACCTTGTCAGGAATAAAACGCGCGATGGCAGAAATAGTAATGTTGGAAAGAATGAGCACCGCCATCGTTGCCAACCCCATGCTCATGCCATTGATGGCAGAAGTCGTGGTTGCCAAAGTAGGACACATACCCAACAATAGAACAAAAGTAGGATTTTCCTTGAAAATACCCTTGAGGATGATCTGAAATTTATTCATGGCATTGTCCTCCCTTTATATGTTGAATCAACTTATACGCATTGGAAACCGCCTGTACATAAGCACGTGAGGTAATGGTAGAAGCCGTAATAGCATCAATTTCTCCCCCATCTTTGGTAACGGCCAAAGAGCGAATAGCCGGATCAAACTTCTCAAATTGGCTCTGAAAATCCGTTTCGGTACATTTAGCACCCAAACCAGGCGTCTCGTTCATCGCCAAAACCGAGGTATTCCACACAACTCCTTGTGCATCAAAGCCCACCATCAATTCCAATGGACCGCCAAAGCCCATAGCAGAAGAGACCACGGCATAACCGACCACCGTCGTATCAGACAAAGCCTTATAACAATGGTAATTTTGTCCTTCATACTCGATTTCAGACTCACTCACCTGTTCAAAATCAGGCATCACCTTTTTGAGTGCATCCAGCGTTTTCTTCTCCTGGGCTGCCGCAATCGGCTCTTGCGTCAGCTGATTGACAAAAGCCAGCAAAGCGGAACACACCAAGCCAATCACCATCAGACACAAGGTCATATTCTTAAAATTAGAACGTACCGCCATCTTATTTCCTCCCGTATTTAGTTTGGTGACACATCTTGTTAATCAAGGGCACACAAGCATTCATCAACAGAATGGCAAAGCTCATTCCCTCGGGATAGGCTCCAAAATAACGAATCAACATGGTCTGAAGACCGATGCCGAATCCATAAATAATACAACCGTTTCGTGTCATAGGACTGGTCACATAATCGGTAGCCATAAAGATAGAACCCATCAGCACACCGCCCGTAAGCATATTGAACATAGGATCGGTATAAGAGGAAGGATTCATCATGGAGAAAATCATACTGATACCGATGATGGTCGTCCATATCGCCAAAGTAGTATAAGGTTTAATCACCTTACGCACAAGCAAATAGGCAAATCCGAGCAAGAGCGCTGCGGCACTGATTTCTCCTACGCTGCCCCCCATATTGACAAAGAGCATTTGGGCGTATGAGAAATTATGCTCGCTGAAAATCTGCTCCAGACTCTGTCCGGAACGCAATCCCTCACTCACCAAGCCCAAAGGAGTCGCACCGCTGACCGCATCAACCGAAGAAAAGCCCCAAGCCTGCGACAACGAAGCCGGAGCGGTCCATTGAGTCATTTGAGACGGGAAAGAGACCAAAAGGAACACACGGGCAGCAATGGCCGGGTTGAAGATATTTTGTCCCAGACCGCCAAATGTCATTTTCACCACAGCAATGGCAAATACAGAGCCGATGACTGCCACCCACCAAGGACAACTTGCCGGCAGGTTGAGCGCCAACAAGACCGCTGTCACCGCAGCAGAGCCGTCAGACAAGGTGCAGGATTTTTTCAACAAAAAACGGGTTATAAGATATTCCGTCAATAGACAGGACACCACACAAGAAGTCAATAGCAACAACTCCGCCCATCCATAAAAGATAAGGGACACGAGGGTTGCGGGAGCCAGCGCAATCAAAACATCCCGCATAATAGAACGGGTGGACGAAGGCGCATGCAAGTGAGGTGCAGGAGAAACAACTAATTGTGACATAACTACTCTCTCGGTCTGGATTTAATAATTTTCATAACATCGGCTTTAGCACCGCGGATAATATCCAAAAGCGGAATATAGGCCGGACAGGAATAGAGACAACAACCACACTCTATACAATCCTGGATAGCATTTTCTTCCAATGCAGCGTAATCCGAAACATCTGCCAATTTCTTCAACAGATAAGGTTCCAAGCCCATAGGACAGGCATCCAGACAACGTCCGCAACGAATACATGCACTCTCGCTTTTGCGACGGGTCTGCTCCTCCGTCAGGAAAAGTACGGCAGAGGTTCCTTTTTGGGTGGTCGCATCAAGATTGGCAATGGCTTTACCCATCATAGGACCGCCACTGATGACTTTAACGGCCCCTTCAGGCATTCCGCCGGCACATTCGATAATATGACGATAAGGAATACCGATACGATATTGGTAATTGTGCTGACAACTTTCGGGGAGGCAATCTCCCGTTACGCTCAACACATTAGAAATCAAAGGTTTATTCTTCTGAACAGCCTCATAGACAGCCAAGGCGGTACCAACATTCTGTACCACGGCACCGGCATCAATCGGCAAGCCCATCGAAGGAACCTGACGGCCGGTTACCGCATCAATCAACTGCTTTTCACCACCCTGGGGATATTTTTTCAGCAAAGGACGGATTTCAATTCCCTGATAAGCTTCGCCCAAGGTCTGCAAAGCCGACAAAGACTCATTCAGACTCTCGATGGCGCGCGGCTTGTTATCCTCAACGCCAATCACACACTGCTTTACACCCAAGACCTTTTTCATCAGAGCGACACCCACCAGAATCTCACTACTCCTTTCCAACATAATACGATAGTCGCTGGTCAGATAGGGTTCACACTCGGAGCCATTGATAATCAGGATATCAGCGGTCTTACCCGGAGGCGGACACAATTTAACGTGGGTGGGGAATGTTGCACCGCCCAAACCTACCACGCCAGCAGCCTTGATGCGTTCCACAATCACGGCATTGTCTTCCGGCAAGGTGCTGACAAGTTCGGAACTCAAATCAATGCCTTCCGCCCACTCATCGCCTTCCACCTCTATTTCTATGTGATTGACTTTGTTTCCGGCCAAATCAGGACGAGGACCTATGCTTTTCACTGTTCCACTGACAGGAGAATGGACAAAGGCGGAAATAAAACCGGTAGGCTGCGCAATCACCTGGCCGACCTTGACACTATCTCCCACTGCCACAATCGGAGTAGCAGGAGCGCCCAAATGTTGAGCCATAGACACATAGACCTTCTCGGGAAGAGGCAAGACTTCTATTGCACAATCCTTGGAAAGTTTGCAATCAGCGGGATGAATACCACCAATCGTAAAAGTATTTCTAATTTGTGCCATTTTCTTCTTTTTTTACAGGTTTAACGGGGAAATTGACAGCTTGTATCGCCCCTGTAGGACAGGCTTCCACACATTTTTTACACAACTTACATTTGGTAAAATCGATATAAGCCAGGTTGTTAGCTACGTTAATAGCCTCGTGGGTACATTCCTTTGCACATTTTCCACAACCGATACAGGCAGCCTGACATGCCTTGCGGGCCACAGCGCCCTTTTCCTGGTTGATACAAGCCACATACACGCGAATAGAGCGAGGGCCTTTGTTGCGAAGCTCTATCACCGATTTGGGGCAAGCCTTGACACAAGCGCCACAGGCCGTACATTTACTTTCATCCACCTCGGGAAGTCCGGTCTGCTCATTCATGGATAAGGCACCGAACTGACAGGCAGACACACAGTCTCCACAGCCCACACAACCCCAGGAGCAACCCGTATCACCGCTATACAAAGCGCTCTTTACACGGCAAGACAGCTTTCCATCATACACATTGATCTTGGGACGAAGCTGACAGGAACCCTGACAACGCACGACAGCCACCATAGGGGCTTTAGCGACAACACTGATTCCCAGCACCTCACCCACTTTCTTCATCACCTCATTGCCACCCACAGGGCAGTAATTGCTATCCAGATTCCCCTTCTCTACACAAGATTGGGCAAAGGCTCGACAGCCGGCATAGCCGCAACCGCCACAATTGGCTCCAGGCAGACGGCTTTCAATCTCATCGATTCGGGCATCCTCCTCAACCTTAAATTTGGAAGCGACCACATACAAAATCATCGCCAACAAAGTGCCGAGTACAGTCACCAAAACGACAGTCCAAATAATAGTACTTGACATAACTATTTTTTTAATTGATACTTCTTTTCAATTCGGCGGCGAAAAAGCCACAAAACAAAATAATACAACGCCAATACTCCCAATGCGATGCCCGCCGACCACCACTCGGATGAGAGGGTCTGCGACAAGGTCAATAATATAATAAGGAATAGGAGTAAAGGATATACGTAAGAGATACGCACTGCTTTCAGCGCCATCGAAGAAGAAACCTGACAAGTCTCTTCCATTTCACCTGCTTTGGAACAAAGGAATTTAGCTTGACACTGAGAACACCCGGTCTGCATGGCTCTTCTATACAAAATTGGGGTCACCCATAGCGTCGCCGTCCATATCATCGATAGACATGGAGTTCATGCGTGATGCATATTCTATGGTCTCTTCGGCGGGAGAAGGCACAGCGGGAGAAGGCTCGTCCGGAATAAATCGCTCGAATTTGGCATCGCTGAAACGGGCCTCGGAGTCATGGAACACCAATTTCACATCTCCAATCTCACCATTTCTGTGCTTGGCAATAATTAATTCCGTATCTCCTTTTACCACATTTTCTCCACCAAGACCTTGATAATCAGCACGATGGATAAACAAAACCATATCTGCATCCTGCTCGATAGAACCGGATTCACGCAAGTCGCTCAACTGCGGACGATTGTTGCTTCTCTCGCGCTGAACCGCATTACGACTGAGCTGCGAAAGGGCGATGATAGGAATGTTCTCATCTTTGGCCGTCGCTTTCAAGGCACGGGATATGGCGGCAACCTCCTGCTCACGGAATCCACGAAGGTCGGGAGGTCCGGTCATCAACTGCAAATAATCCACAACAACCAACTGCACATTCTTCTGCTTAACCAATTTCTTGACCTTGCTACGGAATTCCGAAATCGGCAAAGAAGGGGTGTCATCTATATAAATAGGAGCGGCTGCCAAAGCGGCAATCGAATTCTCCAATTGTTTCCAATCTTCCTCCCTGAGTTTCTCACCACCCTTAATGGCTTTCGGGTTCAAATGAGATTCAGAGGTCATCAGACGTTTTACCAACTGTTTGGCAGGCATTTCCAAAGAGAACACAGCCACAGGACGATTGTGGTCAACTGCTGCGTTACGAGCCACATTCAAGGCAAAAGCAGTCTTACCCACAGAAGGACGGGCTGCTAAAATAATCAAATCCGAAGGTTGGAAACCCAAGGTAATATCATCCAACGAAGGGAAACCGGACTCCACGCCACTATAACGACTGGTAGCGCTTTGAGCCTTTTCGATATCCATCATCGCCTCTTTGATAACCTCCGAGATATTCTGCACCTCTTTGGAAGTATTGTGATCCACCGCTTTGAAAATCTCATTTTGAGCCGTGGCAATCAAATCCTCCATATTGATATTGTCTCTATACGCGTCTGACAATACCTTCAAGGTGGCTGAAATCAATTCACGCTGAATAAATTTCTGCTGTACGATTTTGCAATAATACTCCAGGTCTGCACCGGGCACCATGCTATCCGTCAATTCACCCAACCAGTCAAGGCCACCAATCTCATCCAGCGCCTTTACTTCGATTTTCTTTCCCCCATCTTTCCTTACCAGAATGGTAGAGCCCAATTTCTGGGAAAGCGTCATCATGTCCACCGGATAGTGGGCATTATACAAATCTCTCGCCGCCTCAAACACGATTCGATGACGCTCATCGTAGAAAGCTTGGGGATTCGTCAAAATACCCAAAACCTCCTCGACACACTCGGAATCAAGCAACAATGCGGCAAGTACAGCCCTCTCAAAATCAAGAGCTTGGGGTGGAGTTTTACCCATCCCAAGCCCTGTTTCTTCTAAGTCGGGGGACTTTTTATTGCGTCCTACACCGGCTTTTTCGTATTTAGCCTGCGCCATTGACTATTCGTTTTCTGCGTTTACAAGAATACGACCACAGAATTCACAAATAACCAGTTTTTTACCAGAAGCGATGTCAATCAATCGCTGGGGAGAAATAATGTGCATACAACCGCCGCACGCTTTGCCCTCATAGACACCCACAACAGCCAGATGATTGCTGTTGCTCTCGCGGATACGGTCATAAGCCGTCATGGTACGCTCATCGATTTTCTTTGCGCAAGCCTCTCTCTTCTCTCTCAAAACCTCCTCTTCCTTTGCGGTAGATTCGATGATGGTCTCCAAATCATTCTTCTTGGCTGCCAAATCTTCCTCAACGATGGTTTTCTTGTCATTGGCGATCTCCAAACGCTCTTTCAAACTGGCAATCGTATTTTTAGCCTCGTCGATGCGCTTCTTGGCAATCAAGATAAGAAGTTCCTGATTTTCAATCTCTTTGTTGATTGCATCGTACTCACGGCTATTGGAAATCTGATTTTCCTGCTCTTTGTATTTCTCCAACATCGCCTCACCTTCCACGATAGCTGCCTTGTTATTGGCAATGCTTTCGGTCTGCTCATCAATCGCAAGATTGATATTGGCGATTTTACCATTGATCTGCTCCAATTCATTTTCCAAAGTCTCCACTTCGAGGGGCAATTCTCCACGAAGACGAACGATACGGTCAATGGCGGTATCCGTCAATTGAAGCTGATAAAGGGTATTGAGTTTTTCCGAAATAGTATCCGCTGAATCAGCAAATTTCTTACGGATAGACACGAAGGTTTCCCTTTTGTCAATAGGAGTTTCTACTGTTGTTGTCTTTTTAGCCATATTATTTTTGTTTATTATTTTCCGAGAACGGCAAAGTTATGAATTTTCACTTAATTCACAAAGATTTTCTTACTTCCTGCAACTCACGTTTGATGGATTTGAGGGTTTCAATCACTTTGAGTTTGTGGGTCAATTGCTTACGATTGTTCAGAATTTGATCCTGTGCGCCATCCAAGGTCATCCCTTGTTCCTTAATCAGATAGTGCAATTCCCGCAAAATTTGGACTTCCTCTTCGGTGTAGAAGCGATTGCCTCGCTCACTTCGTTTGGGTGAGAGAAGACGAGAAAAATAGTTGGTCCAATATCGAACCAGACTGACGCTTTCCTGTAAACCGGCAGCCACTTCTCCAATTGAGTAATACAGTTTTTTCATATCTAATCCATTGAACGACCGGTACTGGTCGAAATAATTACCATATCCGCATACTCCCTCGGGCCCAAATCATGGAAGAAATAAGCCATGGGATCCAAAGTCAGGGTGTCACGGGATACCTCATAATGCAAATGAGGCGCAAAGGTATTTCCTGACATTCCCACCGTCGCGATGACCTGCCCTTTCTTTACACGCGCGCCACGACGCACCTTGATTTCCGACAAATGGGCATAACTGGTCTTGTAACCGCCCTCATGTTGCAGCACAATGACATTTCCCTGCGTCTTTCGTGAGTGTACAACATTGTGTACCACTCCGTCTGCGGCCGCCACCACCGGATCACCGGAGGCTGCCATCAGATCAATGCCATAATGCGTGGTGGGCACATGGGTAAAAGGACTCACTTTCATGCCTACACCTGCGCCGGTTCTCGCATAATTAAATCCGGACAGAGGCAATCGCATGGGGGGAGTTACAAAATCATCCTGTTGAGCCAAAGCATAAATTCGGCGGAAATCCGCTTCAATATCTTGCGCGCGTTGCTGATTCTTCTGTATTTTCACGGCGGTCTGCGCCTCCATCGTTTCTTCTTTCAGACTATCGCTGACCGAAAGCAGGTTGATGCTGGCAATACGGGTATCAAAAGGAGCCGGGGTGTGAAAGACAGCCTCATACAATTGGTCATCCTTATACTCCAGTCCCGCCGTCACATCTTCCAGAATACCCACTTTACGCACCACATCATCGTAAATTTTCTCGTACGCACGATTTTCTTCTTTCAGACGTTTCTCCACATCGGTATCGATAATCAGAGAAAAGACGCCATAATAGACCAAGGTCAAAGAAACGGTAATCAACAAGAATTTCATCACCATTTCTGTGACATCCAACAAGGAAAGCCCCTTCTCTTTCATCGTGAAGTCGCCGTCCAATTTATATTTTCTTCTCGGTCGAAGTTTCATTTCTTCTTTTCCCTTTTTCGTATGGTCTTTCTATCCTTATGAACGGGCTGAATCAAATCGGAAGACATTCCCGTCTCTTCCTCGCGGGCTTTGATCATCTGCACATATTCATCCAAGGGGATTTGTATATCCATATAATTCATAGGATTCACAAAACGTCCTCGATACATCACCTCGAAATGCAGGTGGGGTCCGGTCGATTTTCCGCTATTTCCGCTCAAGCCGATACAATCCCCGCGTTTTACGGACATGCCGGGTATCAGATTGATGGTTTTCATATGGGCATAGCGCGTCTTGTAACCAAAACCATGATTAATGATTATGGAATTGCCATATCCATATAATTCACGTCTGACAAGTTCCACCGTACCATCGCCTACCGCATAGATAGGAGTATTGATATCCATGGCAAAATCAACGCCCTGATGCATTCTGCGCGTGTGGAACACAGGGTCACGGCGTATTCCGAAGGAACTTGAAATACGATAGCGCGAACCCGGATAAAAAGGAGGCACTGCGGGCACACAAGAGGCAATATCGCCACTACGTTTTGCCATCTGGTCCACCTCATCATAGGATTTGCTCTGCACAAAAGCCATCTTGGTGAGAAAATCCAATTTCTTCACAGAGGAAGCGAGCAGACCGGTATGGTCATTGGCAATCAGGTATTCGTAACGATTGACACCTCCAATACCCGAATAACGCTCATCCTTACTGATTTCCGGCAGACCGAAAATAGCCCTGTAAACCCCGTCATCACGCAATTGCAGACTCTCCAAACGCTGCTGACAATCATCCATGCGCGTGTTCAGAATGCTCATTTGGGAGTTCCATTCCGCATTTTGCTTTTTCAAAATAATAGTCTTGGGTAATTCCTGCCCGAAAACTACGGTGTAAAGCCACAGATAGAAGAAAGAGACAGCGATACTGACAAAGAACATCAGACCCGCCATACGAAAACGCTCACGCCAGGTTACAACACTCTCTCTGTAATCCAGCGTCAGGGGGTCAAAAATATATTCTTTGTTCTTCTTTCCCATTTTAGGACTTTCTTACGGCCTTATATTGTTCGGGATGATGGAAACCACGGAGGAAATCCTCCACCGCCATGCGTTTCTTTCCGGCAGATTGCAATTCCACAACATCTAACGCGCCATCTTCACAAGCGATAGACAAATAAGTCTTGCCATCTGTGAGTATGGTTCCCGGCTGAGCATGGCGTTCAAAATTCTTACGGGCGAAGAAAATCTTGACGGGCACACAACTACCATCTTCCTTTTCAAAAGTCGTGAAAGCAGACGGATAGGGGCTCAAACCGCGAATCAGGTTGTACAATGCCTCCACAGATGAATTCCAATTGATATCACACAACTCTCGTGTCAATTTAGGAGCGGGTTTAAGCACCTCGGCACCCTGGATAAAGCTCTTCTGCAAACGCATTTCAATATCGTTATCCAACAATCCTTCAACCGTTTGCAAGACAAGCTGCGAGCCGATGGTCATCAATTTATCATGCAAAGTTCCGGCTGTATCTTCCGGCTCGATACGACAATTCTCACGCATCATAATATAACCGGTATCCATACCCTCATCGATCTTGAAAGTCGTAACACCTGTCATGTTCTCCCCATTGATTAACGCCCAGTTGATAGGAGCGGCACCACGGTATTGGGGTAAGAGGGCTGCATGGAGATTAAAGGTGCCCAGACGCGGGATTTCCCACACCACCTTGGGCAACATACGGAAAGCCACCACCACCGCCAAATCCGGTTTCCATGCCTTGTAGGCATTGATAAATTCTTCATCCTTCAAAGAAAGGGGCTGCAAAAGAGGCAAACCATGCTCTTTCGCAAATTTCTTCACGGCACTTTCGCCCACTTTCATTCCACGCCCCAGCGGCTTGTCTGCCACCGTTACCACGCCTACGACATGATAACCTGCATCCAACAAAGCTTTCAAGGGAGCCACGGCAAAATCGGGCGTACCCATATATACGATTCTTGTTCGAGACATCTTTCCGGTAATTTTATCAAACCATTTTTTAAAGAAGTTGCGCACCGCCTCCTTGTTGATGACAGGAGAATCATTGATGGCCTTCCATGTCAGATAGGCCCCCACAGGAGCCAGAATATAAGACGAAATAAAGACACCACTGATGGCTGACACCGCGCCGTCACGAGCCAATTTCGTGCCTGAAATATCAATCACCCAATACGCAACAAAAAAGAGAACGGAAATAATGGCAGACGCGCCCAACCCTCCCTTACGGATAAAGGCACCGATGGGGGCGCCGATAAAGAAGAAGATAAAGCAAGCCAGGGCCGTCGCCGCTTTTTTGAGGATACCCACATCGGTCCTTCTCAAAATAAAGGTATCACGATAAACATCGCGTCCAAAAGAAGTCAAGACCGACAGATAATCTCCCGCCGAACGAATCGCACGGTTACAAGCGGCAATTTCGTCATCCAGATTGTCAAATACCAGCAAATCCTCCTCGGGATAGGCCTGGGTAATATGACGCGAAGTATCCAGCTGGTACATATACGCCAATCCGCCTTCTCTCCGCAAGGTCTTCGTATGGGCGGCCTTTTGGCGGGCGCGCGTCTTATCCAAGGAATCCTTTTGCACCAGGAGTTGGGAAACCGTCATGGAATTCACCTCATCGCTGAAACGATTGCCCTCTGATTTCTCAAAAGCATAATTTTCCAAGGGGATATAGAGCATTTGATTATCAAATTTAACCCGCTGCAAATCATAGGTCGTATCCCTGAAATTACGGGTATTCTGCTCTTCGTAATTAACTCCGTTGAACAGTTCAAAAGATAAATAGCTCTTGTCTCCGGACAAACTCATACGGGCCGAATCCGCTACCGTCAGACTGACATTTCCTTTGTTGGATGAGTGGTCGTAAACCATCACGCCATACATCATGGCGCTATTTTCACTCTGCTCCTCAACACGCAGGACATAGCCATCTATACCATCATAAAAAGTACCGGACGGAATTTTTATATCCGATTTGGTACGTCCTATATCGTCGCGCAGCGTATAAATTTCGTTATACGCAACCGGCACCAGATTATTGGTAATGAAATAAGCACCGATACTGATTGCGAAAGAAGCGGCCATCAGAGGCATGAGAACACGAATCAACGAAATTCCTGCCGCCTTGATAGCCAGAAGTTCATTGTTTTCGCCGAAAGTACCCATCGTCATCATGGAAGACAACAAGGTAGCAAGCGGCAAAGACAGCGGCATGGTGGTAATCGCACCCCAGCCCAAAAACTCCATAATGACAGCCAAAGACAATCCTTTGCCGACCAATTCATCGATATACAGCCACAAAAACTGCATCATCAGAATAAATGTCACGACCAAAAGAATCGCGACAAAAGGTCCGACAAAGGATTTCAATATGAATCTGTCAAGTTTCTTCATGTATCTGTATTCAGACTATCCGCCCGGGATTAAACGTTTTCTTTCAACATGTCAAGGGCTGCAGCCAAACCATCGGCATTGCGACCACCGGCCGTTGCCAATCCGGGCTGACCACCGCCACCTCCCTGGATGGATTTTGCCGCCTCTTTGACGATGCGTGTGGCATCCTTGCCGGCTTTCACCAAATCCTGGGAATACATCAACATAAGCTGGGGCTTGCCGTCAGAGAGAACAGCTGCTGCAATCGCCAGATTTTCAGCCTCTTTCTGAAGCATCAGGGCGGCATTTCTCAAGATATTCATATCCTGGCTTCCCTCTACAACAATCAGGCGCAGACCATTATGCTCGATGGCTCTCTCATACAAGAATTTCTTGAACGCCACGGTCTTTTCTTTGACAACCGCCTCCAACTTCTTCTTGTAATCGTCGTTCTCGTCAATCATTTTGCGAATGGCGAGCAACAAATCAGGAGCATTGTTAAAATAAGATTTGGCCGTACTGATGGCGTCA